>Ga0222712_10000547_pt1 | contig 49009 bp, 40 predicted proteins | sample C33_657DmetaG_FD_165043 | JGI IMG/M metagenome (GOLD analysis project Ga0222712, IMG submission 165043) | Estuarine water microbial communities from San Francisco Bay, California, United States - C33_657D | ecosystem: Environmental > Aquatic > Marine > Unclassified | place: USA: California... | reverse complement strand
CCGTCCCCGCCGGTCCCCCCCCCCCCCGACACCCTCTTGAGTCCGTGACTCGACACGACACCCCACCCCACGTCCCGTCGTCGTCCTCGTCGTCGTCGTCGTCGTCGAAGCCGCCACCACCGTTCGAGCGACCGAGCGACGGCATTCGACGTCGAGCGACGGACGTATTCGCGCGTCGACGAAACGCATCGCGCTCGAAAACAATCGTCACGCGGTCATACCGTCACGCGGTCATAGTGGCATCGATCGATCGTCGATCGATTCGATCGATCGATCGATCGTCGAGCGATCATCGCAGGTTTAGGTTTCCATTCGCCGCGGACGCGAAAGAAGGTTCATATAACGCGTTTCGTGGACTGTGGACGTGAGATTAGAGCGGGTGAGGATACGTGAAAGTGCGCGATTAGATGTCGTGCGCGGGGACATCGCGGGCGGGTTCGTGGACGAGGGCGACGACGCGCGCGCGCGGGCGAGGGCGACGACGCGCGGATTTCGGTCGATTCGAGCGAGCGACGCGAGCGACGCGAGCGAGCGTCGACGCCGACGGGAACGAGGACGAATGGCGCGCGCGAACGAGGACGTTCGCGAGTGCGGTCGGTAAAGTGCTCGCGATCGGGGCGGTGGCGACGTTTGCCCTCGCGGGGGCGCCGAAAGCGGCGAGCGCGAACGCTCGAGGGGCGAGCGCGGGGACGAGCGCGAGAACGAGCGGGGTTGTGTTTGAGCTCGCCGAGGGCGAGAGCGCGCCCGTGGAGGAGGAGGAGAAGGAGAAGGAGGAGGAGAAAGGGAAGAAGAAGAAGAAGTTGAGACGGCGAAAGGTGACGAACAAAAAGTCGAAGATGACGTTTGACGATCTCGGGCCGGGCGGGAAGGCGAAGAAGAAGGTGGTGGCTGCCGCGGTCGCGGCGGGTGGTTCGAAACAAAAAGATGTCGACGTGCGAGACGCGCTCGAGCGCGTGCAGTACAAGACTGGGGAGCATCCCGAGAGCAAGAGGCGAACGTTGAAAAAGTTGGAAAAAATGTTTGTCAACGCGTCGAAGGATTACAAGGCGTACGTGGCGGAGCAAAAGAATCCTATCAAGAGGTTCTTCGCGAAGCGGGGCGAACGCTTCACGCGCAACGTCAACTTGGCGTACTTGCGAGACCCGTATTCGATGATGGGCACTGACAGGTGTCCCACTGAGACATCCTACACCGCGTTTCACAAGATGCTCGACGTCGGTCGCGTGAACCGCGTGGTGTATCAAGCGAACGAAACAAGCATTCGATACTACATCGACGACACCAAGGAGGTGTTCAAGTGCAACCTTCCTTATGACCCGATGTTGTATAAAGCTTTGCTGATGGAGCGCCCTGGGGCTTTGGGGTTCGTCGATATTGAGATGGAAAAGTATCCGGCGTGGCTGTCGTTGGCGACCATCATGTTCAACACGTTGACGCCGATGCTCATGGTGTACTACGCGTGGCTCATTTACGAAGATACCTTCAAGGATAGCTCAGAAGACATGTTTGGTAACATGACGACGCGTACTTACGATGCAAACGCTCGCCAAAACATGACGTTGAAGGATATTAGTGGTATCGACACCGTCAAGGCGGAAATGCTCGAGCTCATCTCGTACTTGAAGGATTTTGAAAAGTACAACGCCATGGGCGCTCGCATCCCCGCTGGGGTGCTGCTTTGCGGCCCGCCCGGTACGGGTAAGACTCTCCTCGCGCGTTGCGTCGCCGGCGAAGCGAACGTGCCTTTTTTCTCGTGTGCGGGTACTGAGTTTATGGAAATGTTTGTCGGCGTCGGCGCGGCGCGCATTCGCAACTTGTTTGACCAAGCCAAAAAGGTTGCGCCGTGTATCATCTTCATCGATGAGTTCGATGCGGTCGGCACGAAACGCTCGGAAACGCAAAGCGGCCAGGTTTATGGTAACGATGAAGCGACGGCCACCATTAATCAAATGCTCACGGAGATGGATGGTTTCTCCACCGCGACTGGGGTGATGATTCTCGCCGCGACGAATAGACCGCAGGTTCTCGATCCTGCGTTGATTCGCGCCGGCCGCTTCGATCGCGTCATCGAGATGGGTCTACCGAATAAAACGGCGCGCGCAGAAATTTTACGGCTTCACTGCAACAAGCCGGCATGGCGCGGGAGTGTGGATCCAAACTTGGATTTCGAGTACCTTGCTATGCAGTGCGCCGGCTTTAGCGGCGCCGACATTGAAAATCTCACCAAGTCTGCTGTCATGCGAGTGGCTCAAGCCGAGCGCAACGTGGCGAACACGGGTGATTTCTTATGGTGCATCGATGATATCCGTCGTTCGCAATCGTTCGTGCGTGCGGGTAGCGGCACTGGCTCCTTGTCTCGCGACACGACGCTCGAGGATTCCCTCATCGACGCACTCAACCCATACGTGCGAGATAACGTGGCGACCTACTACGCCGCCCAGACGGTTGTGGCGATGCAAATGCCGGCTTACGATGAGTTGAGTAAGGTCACGGTGTTCGTCGGCGGCAAGCCGAGCGGTCAAATCTCGTACGTACCCGACGAAGTCGATTCTCCGGCGGCGAGGTCGGTACGTTCGCAAATGTACTACGAGAGCCAGTTGTGCGTGCTCGTCGCCGGTCAAATGGCAGAGCGTTATTTGTTCGGTCCGGAGCACGTGTCATCCACTGGCGCGCGTGACATGCAGATGGCCACTAAGTTGGCGACAGATATGGTGATGCGTCACGGCTGGAGCGACTTGGGCCCCATCGCTTTGGCGGCTGAATCTACGCGCGAAGAGGGTTACTTGCGCGTCGGTAAGGAGACTCAGATTGACTTGATTTCCCAAATGTCAGAAGAGTTGGATTTATTAGTGTATAACGAGGTGAGAAAGACGTTGGTGAAGGCGTGTCAGCGAGCGGTGATGGTGTTGCACGAGCCGAAGAACAGAGAAATGCTCTTCACGCTCAAGGAGGCGTTGCTCACGGTGCGCGATCTCACCGGTCGACAGCTCCAAAATGCATTCATTCGTGCAGGTATTGAACGCAGACAAACCCTCGAGGTCTGGGACGTCGCCTGGGGCGAGCAAGATGAAGTTTACTGGGATGATTTGATGCTCGCCGTGTGGTCCTCGGAGCCCGAGGGTGGCAAGTTTTGGGAGATGGTCAAGACTCAATGGCACGCCATAAAGAATGCCGACAACAACAACGCCCCCGTTCCTGAGTGGGCGACCAAGTACCTGACGCAAATGACTGACGCCGAGCGCGTGGGTTTAGCCACTATGCTCCCCGCCGAAGCCGCCGACAAGTTTTTGAAGCAATCCGGCGGTGTTCCGGCGACCTACCCATCCGCACGCGAAGAAGTCGACCGTATCGAAGCCAGGCTCAAGGCTGAGCGCGCGGCCAAGTTGGAGAACTACGAGGCATAATCTAAACCTTGCTCGCCATCGTTCGCGGTCGCGACTTCGCACTTAGCGCCCGATTCTGGGCAGACATTGGTATATTCACGCATTGGACTCCATCCTCGTACGACAACGTCGCGACCTCATCGTGCCTCATCCGCAAATTTTGCCGCGCGTCCGTTCGCCCCATCGACGCCGTGCGTGCAAGACGCAACCACAACCATCATGTCCCGCGCGTTCGACCCCGATCGTTTCGCCGCGATCGTCGCGAACGAGGCGCGCGCCGTCGTCGCCGCCATGCGCTCCAACGCCAGGTGGAGCGGGAGATCAACATCGAGCGCGCTAAATGCCTACGGGCTCTACGGATCAACCGACGTGTACGACGGCACTGAAGATGGTTTGCTCGATGCCTTCGCGAACCTGCGCGGGGCGCGCGTGCGCGCGGAGGCGACGCGCGCGAGGGACGGATCGCGTTCGAGCGCGTCGGGGGCGAGCGACGGGAGACCTACGTCGTCTTCGCTGTCTCACCGCGTCGGGTTAACGCCGCTGGAGTTTATAGAACCGTTTTTAGACGTGATCCGATCGGTGGAGACGAGCGGGCTCATCACGGCGCAGGCGTTGAGCGCGATCTTGAAGATTTTGAAGAGCGACGCGGTGACACCAGACATTCCGGGCGGAGCAGGAACGGTGATGCACGCGATCGCAGACGCGGTGACGCTGTGCCGGTTCGAAGCAACAAGCGTGGAAGATGATGACGCGGTGTTGAGCCAGATTTTGTTCGTCCTAGTGGAGTGCGTAAAGTGCTCGTGCGGTTGGGCATTGAGCGACGACGATTTGTGCGACGTGTTTCAAGCGTGCTATCGTATCGGACATCAAAGCGGGAAAGAGACTCCGTTGCTTCGAGAGTTGAGTAAGTACTCGCTGAGCGATATATTGCATCACGTCAGTAAGAGAACGGAGGAGATTGTGGAACGCACAACGAATGGTTCGGGGGCAAAGTCTCCGCGGCTTACTTCACCGAGACGAGCGGTGGTCATCGCGCCTGTGGATGGCGATAGCAACGCATCGTCGCCTTCGGCACAGGCAGCTGGTCCGGGCACGGATCTTACCGCGCACGAGCACACGCCCGTGGCCAAGCAGCCTTACGGGTTGCCGGCATTGATTGAAATTTTCAAATTTGCAACGAGTCTCATCGCTCCTGATACACACGGAAGAGGCTCTGAAGACGCCAACAGCTTGTTCGGGTTAAAGCTCGCGTCTATCATGATTGACTCTAATGGAAATTCATTCAGGTCGAACAAGATGCTGCTTAGACTGGTTCTGGATGACTTGTCGAGAGCGCTTTGCGCTGTCGTTGTATCGTGCTCTTCGCAAGTTTTGGCGTCGACGACGACGTTGATCACCACTCTGTACTCAGAGTTTAGATGCGAGCTCAAAGTGCACTTGGAAACGTTCGTGCGTATGGTCATTCTGCCGCTATGTTCGAGCAGAGCGGATGTCGAAGAAGAATCTCAGCGCGTGGCGCTTGAATCACTCGTCGACTTGTGCCGTCACGAGCATTTTGCGACGGATTTGTACATGTACTACGACTGCGACTTGACCAAACCGAATGTTTTCGAAGAAGTCACGAGTGTCTTAGCGCAAACGTCATATCCAGTCGACGCAACGCTCTCACCGGTACACTTGCTCAGCTTGGAAGGTCTGTTGTGCATCGTGCAGTCGGTGGCGAACCGTGCGCCATCGGCGACCGCCAGACCAGCGCTGTCATTCGAGCACGACAACGTGATCGATCCGTGGACGTTATCCAAGGGATCAGGCACAGTTGGCGGTCCGCGATTCGACGCCTTGGCGCGAACGAAGTATTTCAAGCACCGACTGCTGAGCGCAGCGGAGCACTTTAATCGCTCGTATAAGAAGGGGTTGACGTTTATGCAAGAAATCAAGCTCTTGCCCGACCCGCTCGAGCCCGCCGCCGTGGCCAAGTTTTTGAAGCTCGCCCCGGGTTTGGACAAGGAAGTCTTAGGTGACTACCTAGGCGAACCCGCGGCATTCATCATCACCGTGCTGGATGAGTACACCAAGTTGTTTGATTTTCGTGATATCAATTTGGATCGTGCGCTTCGTTCCTTCTTGTCAGGATTTAAGCTTCCGGGTGAAGCGCAAAAGATTTCACGCATTTTAGAGTGCTTTGCGGCACGCTACTACGAAGCCAATCCGGATTCCGTGGCGGATGCGGACTCCGCATACGTACTTTCGTACAGCATCATCATGTTGAACACGGACCAGCACAATTTACAGGTGAAGAACAAGATGACGTTGGAGCAATTTATTCGCAACAACCGCGGGACGAATGGAGGAGAAGATTGGCCCGCAGAAGTTTTGGTGAGCATTTTCGACTCGATTGTGACCGATGAAATCAAACTCGATGAAGTGGGCGCGGCGAGTCTGACGCCGAGTCGATGGGCAGACATGTTGCGAAACGTCGCCGCTGGTCAAGGCGCGTTGCCTCCGCCGCCCGACGCCGACGAGGCGGCTTTGTACGATGGTGAGCTATTTGGTATCATCTGGGGCTCCACTACGGCTGCAATTTCAGCCGTATTCGAACACACTGCAGATGATAGCGTTCTGAGTTCCAGCGTGAACGGCTTCATCGCCCTCGCAAATATTGCTGCGGCGCACGGCTTATCTGAAATCCTCGATCAGCTCATCGCGACGCTGTGCAAATTCGCAAACGAAGGTTTGAGCAAGGGCACCGTGTCGCAATCCGGCGAGCGCTTGCGCCCGCTCGTGGTGTTCGGCGAGGACATTAAGGCGTGTGCGGCGACACGCACCGCGTTTGGCATCGCCCACAAGCACGGCGACGTCCTTCGACAAGGATGGTGCAACATCTTGGACACTGTGCTGCGCATGAGCAAGATAGGATTGATTCCTCAAAGTGTCGTCGATGATAGCGATGAATCGCAACAGCGTGCTGAATTACAAACGAAACGCGTGCGCGAACGCGCGGCGGCGAAGCGTAGCCAGGGATCATCACTGTTGCGTTCGTTCTCAGCGCTCCTCACGATGGAGGCGCGAGAGACGCCGATTGAGCCGGCGACGGAGGTTGAAAAGAATATTGAAGGTCTCGCCATCGCGTGCGCCGATGCGTGCCGCGTGAAGGAGCTTTTCGCCGACACCAAGTTCCTCGAGCTTGAATCTCTCACGCACTTGATGCGAGCGCTGATTTGGGCTGCGGGCGACCCGTCGCTCGTCACGGACACCGCCGACGACGAAGATGCCGCCTTGTTTTGCCTAGACACCATGTTCATGGTCACCATGCGAAACCGCGACCGCCTTCGCAGCGTACTGCCCATACTGGTATCGTACCTCAGGGCAGTGTTGCAATCGTCCTCGCAGCCGTCGCCGGTGTGCGAACGCGTCATTTTCGACTTGATTCACATGTGCGTCAAGGTGATTCCACAAAAGGCGGAGCTCGCCGATGACTTATTGGAATCGCTCAGGCTGTTGTTCTCCCTCGAGCCCGCGGTGGCGGATGCGTTCCTTGGGCGTATTTCCAATGAAGTCGACATCATCGTGCAAGTTGGCGCGAGCAACATCAAGAGCCAACAAGGTTGGGACACGGTGTGTAAACTGTTAATGGCGAGCGCGAGGCACCCAGCGGCTGCGGAGAAGGGATTCTTGGCTCTGACGCGAATCATGCGCGAAGCCGCGCACGTGGACGCCACGAACGTTCGGACGTGTTTGGAATCCGCGAGTGCGTTTGTAGACAGCGAGCAAGGCGGCGACGAGCGAAGCATCGCGGCGTTGCAATTATTATCAGACGCGAACATGGCGATGTGCGCGTGGGCATCAAGCTCCAATGTGTCAGACGTAGACAAAGCTGAGCTCATCGCCGGCGCTTGGGGAGATTTAGTTCGCGAACTTGGCAGAATAAGCTCCGAAGATACTAGATCCGCGGTGCGAGACGACGCCATTTTGACGCTCCAGCGTGTGCTCCTGGGCGCGGAAACGCTGGACGCGAGCGGCGACTTGTGGCTCACAATGTTTGAGTCCAATCTGATGCCCATGATCAAGGATCTCACCGAGAGCGTGCGGAAAACGCGTGGTCGCGACGGCGGGGCGGCGGAAACTACCGCGCGAATCGCCGTTTCGTGCCTGACTAAGACTTTCCTTCAGTACAGTGGCCGAATGCAAAGCGACGACGGCGCGGCATTCGCCAACTTGCTCCTCGCCGTCATCGACGCTCTTTCACTGCTACGCAAGCACGCCAAAACTGAAGAACTCGTCGAGGCCGTGCCCGAGGCGATTAAAAACATGCTCCTCGTCCTGTGCGCCGGCGGAAGCGTCAGTCGAGCGGACAGTCTGTGGGGCAAGATGTGGGGCAAATGCGGCGCCATCGACAACGATTTGACCCCCGAGGCCCTGGGACTGGTGGAATCGCCCGCCGCTTCGGCGGTGAGCGCCGAAGCCAGCTAGAAACTAAAAAGCGGCGCGCGCTCGCGTTTGTAACACAATCTTTGCTAATAATTAATGAGCTACAGTACTACTACGTCGTCGACGATAACCATCACTCGAGCACGCCGCAATCTGCGATGACGATCGCCTTCAACGGACGCTCGTCCACGCTCCCGGGCTCCACCGCGAGCTCGTCATTAATCTTCTGAATCAACTCCATGCCCTCTACGACGCGCCCGAAAACGACGTGTTTCCCATCTAAATGCTTTGCCGCGCCGAGCGCGATGAAGAACTGACTCGAATTCGTGTTCTTCCCCGTATTCGACATCGACACCGTACCAGCGCCATCGTGCTTCCTCTTCAACCCTCGCAAGTCATCCTTAAACTTCCTCCCGAACACGCTCTCTCCCCCCGCGCCGTTACCGTGCGTGAAATCCCCGAGCTGTATCATAAAATTTTTCACGCAGCGGTGCGCGACCGAGCCTTTATAATGCAACCGCGCCGAGCTCGCCTTCCCTATCCCACGATCGCCCGCGCACAGCGCCGCGAAATTCTCTTTCGCGAGCGGACAATCATCGTATAACTCAATCACCACGCGCTCATTCGACGCCGGCGCGATCTCGATCTCCCCTTTCCCTCGCCATTCGAAATCGCTCTCGTAGCACGCGCGCACGCGCGCGCGTTCGCTCCCGCCCAACTTCTCTATCGCGTCGCTCGTGAACCCGTACCGCGTTCCGGCGTGTTTCACGAACGCCCGCGCTCGGGCGTATCGCGCGCGATGGCCGTCGATATCGAAATCCAAAAAGCATCGCATTCGTTGCGTCACGAAGTGATTCGAAACCGTTCCATGCCAATCGGTGATGACTGATTCATTCATTTCACGTTCGATGGCCACGAGCTTAAAACGTCACATCGACGTTTTCACTCGCGATGGCGACCTCACGACGCGCGTGCGCGTTGAAACGAACGATCATAGATGCTTTAGAACGCGAAAGCGCGTCGGAGGTGGCGATCGCGTGCGCGAGGTCGGGTACCTCGGCGACGCGCGGCGAGCTCGCCTCGCGCGCCCGGGCGTTCGCGCGCGCTCTGGAAGATCTCGGGTACATGGACGACCACACGCGCGCGCTCGGTGTTGTGGCGAAGAATTCCATCGAACATTTCGTCGCCGTCTTAGGGTGCGCCCTGGCGGGGGTGAGCGTGAGATATGGGAAGGAGGCGAAGGAGTTCGCGAGCGGCGAGCCGCTCGCGCGCGGGATAGCGTGCGACGCGAGCCAAATCAAACATGCGGGCTCCATCGTCGGCGCGCACGAACCGATCGCATTCGGTCGTGGTGTTGGGTTGAGAGACCACGCGATCATGTTCGCCGTGATCGAGGCGGCGTACCGAGGGCAGGACGTCGAACGCGGCGCGACGGAACGCCAGAGCGCGTTTTATTTCAGCCGCTCGCTCGTCGTCGACGGCGAAGCGCTGCTCGCGATGGCGAATCGCGCGGCGCACGCGATGGAACTCACGAAAAATGATTCAGTGTGCGTTGCGGCGCCTTTAGGGCATTCGTTTGGGTTCGCGTACGGCGCCCTGGCGGCGCTCGCTCGCGGTTCGCGCGTCGTTCTCGCGACGACCGAGGACGGCGAAGGCGAAGGCGAACGCGCGCACGCCGCATTGCGCGCGCGCGCGATCGAGGCGATTCGCAACGAGAAGTGCGCTTTAGTGGTGTGCGATTCCCACGTCGCCGGGGCCGCGGACGCGGGCGAAGACGTCTTCGCCGGCGCGTCGAGCGCGTTTCGCGGCGGTCTCGTGAAGATTGGATCGGGCGACGCCATTGGACGATTGGGCGATGGCGCGAGATTTCTTGGCGTTGATTTACTTCCCGTGGGAATGCGTAAAAAGTAGTCGTCGACGGGCGAGAGTTGTTCGAGCGAGCCGCTCCGGTGGACGACGAGCCGCACTCGTCGACTCGAAAGGAATGCGCGTCGCCGCGCGCGCGCAAATCGCCCTCGTTCGCGATCGTCAACGGATTTCACACGTCGAATGTCACGATTCCACCCGTCGCGCGCATCGCGGTGTGGGGAGAACGCGCGCGAGAGCGGAGGGTGAAGACGCGACGAGCGCGCGAACGCGCGTTCGCGCGAGCGGCGACGTCGACGACGCGAGCGCATCACCCATCGTCGACGCATCGCCGACGCAGTTTCTCGTCAATTCTCTCGCGTTTTACGCCGTCATGACCGTCAGCGCGCAAGTGGTGTGCGACTTTGCGGACATCCACCCGGACGTTATCGACAGCGCGAGGGCGTTCGACGTCGACCAAGCGACGATGTGGATGCTTCCGTTGCTCGCGTCTTTGGCGTTCGCGGTGACGCAGAGCGAAAAGTACGAGTTTCTGCGATCGGTGAGGAAGACGTTTGAGGAAGGCGTGCTGCCGGTGGTGGCGCCGCTCGGCGTCGCGGGCATCGGTTTGCTGAGCGTCGGCGCGGGCGTGGGCGAAGAGGCTCTGTTTCGTGGTTTTTTGATGCCCATGGTGAGCGAGAGGTTAGGGGATGTGGGCGCGAGCGCGGACGTAGCGGCGGCGTGCGCGCTGGCGAGCACGTCGTTGGCGTTTGGGGCGTTGCACGCGATCACGCCGCAGTACGCGATTTGGGCCACGTGGGCGTCGGTGCTTTTTTCACTGGAGAGCATACGAGATGGCTTGGGGAGCGCGATGTTTACTCACGCATTTTACGATTTTTTGGCGTTTCTGTACATAATTGTGTCGTGGATGCCCACGGCGAGGGATGAAAGATGACGTGGGCGGACGACGCGCGCTCTGGCGACGCCGACACCGACGGGCCGGAGTTGAATTATTTGTTGGATGGCATGAAAGCGCTATACCTCTAGGGTAGGTAATGTAAGCAATTAGATATATACAAAACTCGCGCGCGCGCGCGCGCGTGCTAGTGAGCTAGGCAGATGGGATAGTCAAATCATGTTCGCGCAAGACGCGCGCTTGATTTTCCTCCCACCACTGCGCGGCGAGTTTATTGCTAAACGTGCGCTTGCTAAAGCGCACGCGTTTAACGAACGTCTTGTCACCGTGCGTTTCGAGCGTCATGAACACGCCGTCTTCGACTTCCTCGACCCACTCGCAAGGTTCGCCAAGAGGAGTGCTCTCGCCCATCGCGACGAGGCGCTGTGGCGATTTCGGTCGCGTGAGCTCTGGAATCTTAGGACGTTCCGGGGCGGCGTGCTCGACCCAAACCGGCGGTGGACGCGCCCGCGGCGGCGTTTTTGGAGGTTCGATTGGTTTTTGTATCTCCGCGCGCGCACGTTTGGCTGCGGTTTCCGCTCGGACAACCTCTTCCGCTCGAGCGGCGGCGAGCTCCAACACCTTCGTTTCCGCCAAAAGACGAACCAAATCAGCTTTGGTTTTGGCCGCGTCGCGCCGCGCGATCTCGATTTCCTCATCGTCGACATGGACACGTTTATCATCGAACGTGCTCGAACCCAAATTTGGTCGAGTTTCAACGTCAGTCGCGGGAACATGTGAACTCGGCTCGTCCGCTGAGGTCAATTCTCGCTGCGCTTCAAAAGCGGTTGACGCGGGGGTTTCAGAAATCGGCTCGGGCGCGGAAGTCTCCAACTGCATAATTTCAACATCGTCGCTGCGAGAGTCTTCGTACTCCAATTGTAACGGCGCAAGCTCCGCTTTCGACGAGCCGAACGATATTTTTGTCACATGCTCCAGCGTCGGACTCAACACGCTCATGAGTCGATGGGCGAGCTTTTCACTACGCAAGCCTTGATTCGCTCTCGCGCTCGCTGCGCTGTCGCGCCGAGTGCTATACGACGACGACGACGCTGTATCCACCGAACTCGTGTTCGCGCGCTCGATGACCTTGGACGAATTCGCCACCTTGGCTGGCTTTGGCGAAAGCGCAGATTGCACGAGACGGCGAGAAACATCCATCTTTTCTTTAAGCGTCATTTGAATCGGGCGCACGATGCACGCGCTCGATGTCGGGCCGCACGCCAGGCTCAGAAGCGTCCTCCCACGCAATTTCGCAATCTCCTGCGGCTGCGCTTGATTGCGATCGTTCTTACCAAGACCAAGGACGCCGTTCTTGCCGACGCCCCAAGCGTAGACGCGAGCGTCCCGTGTCGCCGCCAGAGCGTGGTTTTCGCCGCTGGCGATCGCGTGCACAGACCCGGTCTCGAATTCAATCATTCGTGTGAATATTTTCGTACGCAATGCGTTATCCACTTTGCCAACGCAACCTGCGAGCCAGACGTCACCTTGCGCGCTGAGCGCCAACGTGTGATGCTGACCGCATCGCACGTCGCACACCTCGCTTCCGGGATTTCCGAGTTGACCAGTCGTGCGCGTGGGCACGCCGACCTCGTCGAGGCCGGCAATGCCAAGCTTACCGGTCTCGCCGTCTCCCCAGGTGAAGATCTCGCCATCGAGAGCGTCGAACGCGCCGGTGTCCGCCGTCGAGGGCACGCGAGAGATTCCACTCCCGACTCCGGCGACGATGGCGGCTGTGTGCCACACTCCGCACGCCACGCGCAAAACCACGCGCTTATCGCGTCTAAAAGTTTCTATAACGCGCGGTGCGGTCTCGCACTTGCGTTCGCCGTGTCCGAGGGCGAAAAACGAACCTTCGCCCCACGTGTAGCACGAGCCGTCGTCGGCGACGCACGCCGTGTGATACGGCCCGCACGACACGTGCACGATCTTTATCTCACCCATCGCTCGCGCGCTAGGGAACGCAATCAAACTCGGGAACCACATCACGCTTCGCGCTTCGGGTCGTCCCAGCAACCCAGGCGCGGCGTTTGGATCGCCCCAAACCGCTACGTCGCCGCCGCCAACTGGCTCAGCCGACGCCTCCACGATGGCCACCGAATGAGCGCTCCCACACGCCAGCGCGATCACCTTGCGATCGATTTCAATTTTAACCGGCATCTCTGCATCCTGCCCGCTCGGATTCCCGAGTTTCCCGCCCTTTCCGTCTCCCCACGCGTACGCTTCGCCGCCTCTCGTTCGCGCGCACCCGTGTCGAGCCCCGAGCGCGACTTCCACCACATCCAGCACCTCCAACCCATCGATCGCGCTCGGAGTATCCACTCGCACAACCTTATTCGCGTTCGCCGAGAACCCAATCCCCGACGAAGCGCGCGCGCTCCCGACGCTCCCGAGATCCGCGCTCGCCCCCCACGCGAAAACTTCCCCCGCCTCCTCCATCGCCACCACATCCGCGTTCGCCTTGCCTTTTCGCGAGTTCGCATTCGCTCGTTCACTCGCCTCAACCATCCTAACAGTCGTCCCATTCGTGCGCTCACGCGCGCGTTCGCTCTCGTTCTCGTTCGCGCGTTCGCTCTCGTCGGTCGCCGCCGCCCCGCGGCGCTCGACGTCCACGCCACCCCTCTGCGCGCGCTCTCTCGCGCGCTCCACGAGCGCTCGCACGACGCGAACGATTCCATCTCGTTCTCGTTCGCTCGAGCACACGACGTCGAGCGTGCGCGGGGACGCATTCGTGCGCGCGTTCGCGTCGTCATACACGATCGACAGCGACCGCGTCGATTCATCATCATTCCTTCGCTTGCGAAACACCGCGGTGTGCCTCCCGGCGACGACGCGATCGATATCGCGAAAGAAAATTTCTCGAATTTTTCCTTTCTTCGATGCGTACGTCAAAGACGCGCGCGCGAGGTCGCACGTCAACGCGATCGCGTGGGGCGCGCACGCGCGGCAGTACTTGATGACCGCGATGCCGCGCGCGAGCGCGCGCGACGTCAGGTCGTCGTCGTCGACGACCGCGCTCGATGCGCGCGCGCGCGAAGAGAACATCGCGGCAAAGGAAAAGTTAGGAATGAAAGGATTTCATGTCGCGTCGATCGCGTCGATCGCGCGCGAAGTGAAGCGAACGATCGGGGCGATTGGGGCGATTGGGGCGAGCGCGCGAGCACGCGCGGTCGGTCGGTCGGTCACTCGACTCGGTCACTCGACTCGGTCACTCGCGAATCGACGCGACGACGAACGCGCGCGCGCGAATGGACGTCGAGGCGAACGCTCGGAGACGCGCGCGCGTGGATGTTTTTTTTTATTTTTTGTCGTCGTTTTCTTTTCGCGTCCTCGCGTGCGTCGGCGCGTCGTCGACATCGATGTCGATGACATCATCGCCCCAGTGACGCGACCGTTCGACACGTTCGCCCGATCGCGCGTTCGACCGATGGCGCGCGCGCGATCGCGACGAACGCGTCGACGAAAGCGCGTTCGATGACGGAGGAGTACATTTTCGATGACGACGACGCGCCCCAGGCGGTCGCGACGTCGTTCGATGCGATGCGATGCGATGCGATGCGATGCGATGCGATGCGATGCGATGCGATGACGACGGTTCATATCGCACGCACACGCCGACGCGCGACGGACGCGTATGAACGCGACCGCCACGACGACGCGCGCGTTCGAATTCCATCGCGCGCGCGTCGCGACGCGCGGCGCGACGCGTTCGCCCGTCGCCCGTCGCCCGCCGTCCGTCGCCCGCCGTCGTCCGAAGTCCATCACCCGTCGTCCGTCGTCCGTCGTCGTCCGTCGTCCGTCGTCCGTCGTCCGCGTCGCGTCGCGTCTCGCGAACCGTCGACCGTCGTCCGTCGCGTCGCGCACCACGTCCCCCGCGCGCGCGACATCGCCTTCGCTCTCGCACAAAGCGACGAGTGGTTCGCGTGGGCGCTCCTGACTCATAAACCCGCTCTAAATATGTATATTGTATCGTATTTACGTATATATAAGTACTATCCATGACGATTTCGCGCGCGCGCCCCCCACCCCCCGGTCGTCGTCGTCGTCGTCGTCGCGACCGTTGCGCGATCGATCGACACATCGCGTCGCGCGCGATCGAAACGCATCGATCGTCGCCGTCGCGAAGGTCGGTACGCGCTTCGCTCGCGCGATCGCGAGTGATTTTTTTTATTTGATTTTTTTACCGAGTCGCGATCGAATGCGCGTTCGATCGAACGAACGAACGAACGAACGAACGAACGATGATGATGACGATGGATGCGCGCGCACACGGGAACGAGTGGCGCATCGCGATCGAAAGCGAAAGCGATCGAACGCGAAAGCGAACGATGGGAACGCGCACGCACGAATGATTGACGAAGTCTCCATCGTACGTTTTCAATAGCGATCAATCACAGCGCACGTAAGGAGATCGAGTGAGACGGAGAGATGGATGAGAACGATGGGCGAGCGCGCGCGAGCGAGCGGGCGACCCCGCGCGCGGCGCTGCGCGGGGTGGATGAAAACGTTGGGAATTCGCGCGAATGCGATGGGCGACAGCGAGTGAACGCAGTTGGGACGTCATCAGGAGGAACGTGCGCGCACGCCGTCGCGAGTGGGGAGAGGGAGGTGAAGGAGTGGAAGGTGAGCGAACGTCGGCGAGCGCGTTTGAGCGCGTTTGAGCGCGTTTGAGCGGGCGTTCGATGAGAGGACTGACGCGAGCGCGCGCGCGTGTTTTTTTGTTTGCGCGTAGTTGGAGGATTTTGATATCGGTAAACCGCTCGGGAAAGGGAAATTTGGGTCGGTATACTTGGCGCGCGAGAAGAAGAGCAAGTACATCGTGGCGTTGAAAGTTTTACACAAGTCGCAGCTGTGCGCGTCGCACGTCGAGCACCAGCTGAGGCGGGAGATTGAGATTCAATCGCACTTGCGACACCCGAATATTTTGCGGTTATATGGGTATTTTTATGACAGCACTCGCGTGTTTTTGATTCTCGAGTACGCCGCGCGAGGGGAGTTGTACAAGGAATTGCAGCGATCAAAGCGTTTTAGCGAACAGCGAAGCGCGACGTACATCGCATCGCTCGCTCGAGCGCTGATTTATTGCCACAAGAAGCACGTAATTCATCGGGATATCAAACCCGAAAATTTACTCGTGGGTATCAAGGGCGAGCTTAAAATTGCGGATTTTGGTTGGTCCGTGCACGCGCCGAACAGCCGCCGACAGACGTTGTGCGGGACGCTCGATTATTTGCCACCTGAAATGGTGGAAGGGCGCGATCACGACTACGCCGTCGACGTGTGGTCGCTGGGTGTTTTGGCGTACGAATTTCTCGTCGGTACGCCACCTTTTGAGGCGGAAGGTCACAGCGAAACGTACAAGCGAATTCTGCGCGTTGATTTACACTTTCCCTCGCACATAAGTGAAAACGGCAAGGACCTCATTAGAAGTCTACTCGTCAAGGAGCCGTCGCAGCGATTACCTCTCAGCGGATTGTTGGAACACCCGTGGATTCGCGAAAATGCGGCACCGAACGGTATCCCTCTCCCCGAATGATCGCCAACCAGAGTTCAAACGACGTCGACGGTTGGATGATAATTTGCGCACGAAAGCACATTCATTCGTCTCATATCGCGCGCGCGCGTTGCTATTAGACGCGCCCGAACCGAAAAATCTACGAATAAAAAATTGCGTTGTAACTCAGCATGTTTGTGACATCCCACCTATAACCGCACCGCTACGAGTAGTGCATCGCGCGCTGCAAGTCTTTCAAAGTGTCGCGAAGAAACGCGTTCGAGCGAACAGCGGCGTAATACGAACTTCTATTCTCTCTCTTCGTATAGTGTTCGTTCGATTCCAGCTCGTCCGCCGACCAGGTATTAGTGTCGTGCTGCTCGCATATTTCCACCATGTACGCGACGTCGCGCGGCGCGAAATCGAGATGACGCAATACCTTTGAAAGCGTCTTTGAGAAATTTTTCGAAAAGCTTTCGAAACGAACGTTCAAGCAACGGTCGTCCACCTCGCACTCGGCGTATGTCAACACAAGCATGCGTAATTCATCATCAGCGAATGATATTTCCGCGAGCAACGCTTGTTCTGGGGTGGAAGTCTTCAAGAACTCGGCGTACGTCAAGCCTTTGAGCTCCGGAATCGGTACGTTGAGCCACTTTTCGTCTCGCACGCGCCGCGAATGATAGACGGCGCCGGATACGATGACATCCACCGGGTCGCGCACGACGTGCACAAGTTTATAGTCACGCCCGTCGCGCTCGATGAGCGACACCATGGATTCACACGCGCGCGTTTTCCATTGATTGGACAAGTACTTGGGAAGAGGCTTTCCAATGTGGTAGTCGACGACGATGTCGGCCCGGTTGAAAATTTCAAAGTACGCCTCGTTCTCCATCATAGGCGAATCTTCCGCCGCGCGCGCGTCGAAGAACGAGAACGACGAATTCAGAGCAATCGTCTGAAATACATCATGCATCAACGCCGTGCCTGTCTTATGATGCGTCCCCACCACGCGCTTCGACTTCGCCGCCGGCGTCGTCCCACGTCGATCGCCGCGCCCGACCCTCGGCGCCTTGGACGTCGTCGCCATGTACGCCGCAAACTCCTGTAAACCCCACTCCGAATGCGCGTTCGACGACGTCGCGTACGCGTACATCCCCGCACCGTCGTCCACAAAAGGCCACGTCATCGCGCGTTCATTCTTCCCTCCGGCGTCGCACGTCCGCCGCGCTCGCCCGAACGCCGCTCCTCGCGCCCGCGCGCCCCCGTAAAACACCGCCACCGCGCACGTCACCCCCAGCGCCACCGCCAACGCGTGCATCGCCCAGTGATTATGGATATATATCCTCCCATTCGCGTTCGCCGAGTCGCTCAGCGCGCGCGATGCGTTCGCCGCGCGCCGTCGCGCCTCCGTCATCTCCTCCCCGCGCGCGCGCGCGTCTCCCTCGTCCTCGGCCGCGCTCCGCGGTTTCTCCTTCCTCCTTCCTCCTTCGTCCTTCGACGAATGACGAATGACGCGAAGGAGTGGACGGAGGCGAATTCGCGACGTCGCGCGCGACGCGCCGTCGCGCGAGTGTCGTCGTCCACACGCGTTCGTCTCGCGCGCGATGGCGTCGTCGAGCGTCACACGAACCGTCACCATACGAGAATACGAAACGGACGTCGTCGACGACCCCGACGACCCCGACGACGACGACGCGTCGACGTCCTCGGCGTTTTTCCGCCTCACACTACGACGACTCGAGCCGTACTCGCGCGCGCGCGCGTCCCATGCGTCGTCGTCGACGCCGACGCTCGCTCGAGCAGTCGACGTCCTCGGGGTTTTTCCGCCTCACACTACGTCAACTCGAGCCGTACTCGCGCGCGCGCGCGTCCCATGCGACGTCCGTCGACGCCGACGCTCGACGCGATTGGGGCACGTCGTCGAGTCGCCACTCGTCCATCGCCCACCCCCGATGCCCTCGATCGAGGGCGTCGTCGTCGAGTCACACCTCGTCACCATGCCTCCGTCCGACGGCAAGTCATTCGGTCGTCCACGCGCGCGTCGATCGCACTGACGCGCGCGCGCGTCGACGTCGATCGTCGCGCGTTGCGCGCGCGCGCACGCTTCGCGACGTCGACGCGCGACACGCAAAAGCATCGTTCGATCGATCGATCGATCGCGCGCGATCGCGAGTGGACGATCGCGAGTGGATTCTGAATCTGATTCTGATTCTGATTTTGATTTTGATTCGATTCGATCGCGCATCGGCAGACGGGGTTGAGCATCGATTGCGTTCGCGAATCGCGGTCGCGAGGTGACGGAAGAGTCAGAGGGCGAGTGCGAACGCGTTTGCGCCCGACTTCATCGTGAGAGGCGATCGAGCGAACGCGCGCGCGTAAAGGTTTTTGTCGGCGTGAAGGGAAGTACGCGATGGGGCTGGCGGTGACGCGCGCGACGTTGAACACGGAGACGCCGATCGCGGGCGTCGAGCTCGCGCCGTACGTGGTGACACGGAAATCAGATGGGACGTCAACGACGGAGGATATAAGTAAAGAGCATCCGCATGATGGGCAGTACGTGCGATATCGATGGTTTCGATCGGGGAAGAAGGTGAAGATGAGCGTGTGTTCGGTGCACCCGGCGGAGAACGCGACGTTGTTAAATATCGCGACGAGGACGTATCATTGCGATGGGGAGTGCTTTAAGCATTCGTGGAGGGAGTGGAATCGGAATAGGATCGCGAATGGGGAGCCTTTTCCGACGAGTAATGCCGCGGAGCGCAGGGTGGCGAGGGATGACGCGGAGATTGGGTGGAAAAATTTCAAGGCGGAAAAGGCGGAGGAGACGAAACCAGACGATAAGAAAAAGGTTGAGATTTGGATCGAGCTTTGCGCGACGAGGAACTATACGGTACAGGCGGATGATGTGGGGCACGTGTTGAAGCTCGAAGTCGTGCCCGTGGAGGTAAGGTCGGGGAACGAGGTGGCTACTCCCAACTCGGTGATCACGGGGCGCGTGATCCCGGCCCCGGAGCCGCCGAGGAGAAACTTGGTGAAGATTGCGCACAATAGCACCGCGGAACCGCGGACGTTTACGGTTGCGACGTACAACGTGTTGGCTGACTTGTACTGCAACAGCGACATGTACAAGTACGTTCCAGACTGGGCGTTGGCGTGGGCGTACCGCAGACAGAACATCTTAAAGGAGATCGTCAACTACAACGCGGACGTGTTGTGTTTGCAAGAGGTGCAATCCGATCACTTTGAAGATTTCTTCCAAGGCGAAATGGCCAAGTACGGGTACGCGTCCGTGTACAAGAAGAAGACGGCGCAAGTTTTCAGCGAGGGAAAGTTTGTCATCGACGGTTGCGCAATCTTTTTCAAAAAGGACAAGTTTGCGCTGATCAAGAAATACGAAGTGGAGTTTAACAAGGCGGCGTTGAGTTTAGTCGAGTCCTTAGGTGGGGCATCGGCTAAGAAGGATGCGTTGAATCGTTTGATGAAGGATAACATCGCGCTCATCGTCGTCCTTGAAGCGTTGGACGTGGATCAACAAAATTTGAACGGTAAGCGGCAGCTTTTGTGCGTGGCTAACACGCACATTCACGCCAACACCGAACACAATGACGTTAAATTATGGCAAGTGCACACGCTCTTGAAGGGTTTGGAGAAAATTGCGACGTCGGCTGAAATTCCGATGGTGGTATGCGGGGATTTTAACTCCGTCCCCGGCTCTGCCGCGCACAATCTGCTCTCCACCGGCAGAGTCCCCACAGATCACCCCGAACTCGGAATTGATCCTTTCGGAATCTTGCAACCCTCTTCGAAGCTGTCGCATCCGCTCCCTCTCGTGTCGGCGTACACAAACTTGCACAAGCCGTGCTTGGACTCAGAGGCGCTGGAGCGCCAACGAAACCGCGTGGACGTTATTGGCGAGCCACTCTTTACGAACTGCACAAAGGACTTTCACGGTGCTTTAGATTACATCTTTTACACCGAGGATGCTCTCGCGCCTGTGAGCTTGTTGGAGCTCCCGAGCGAACGGGAAGTGCGCGCAAAGTACGGCGGTTTGCCAAACACTCAATGGTCGTCCGATCACGTCAGCCTCATGACCGAGTTTCAATGGGGCGCGCGCATCGACCCATCCATGGGCCAGCAGCGTTACATGTAGCATGCGGCGTTACCGGTTCGCCGGATCATCAAAAAACATCGAAAAAGACAAAAGAATACAAATTGTTCAACATGTAGCTTTCGTAGTCGAGAAAAGAGTCGGTCCCTTCGCGGGCTGCGTTAAAAACGTCGCAATTTTTGCGACGAGCGTTGTGATTTCATTCATCCCATCGTTATTAACGCATCTCCGCCGCTTCGTGCGCGTCGCTTTTTCGATTATCATTCACCAAACACCTTTTGGCGAGTTCCGCACCAAATTTGAATTTTCTTCGCGCGCGCGCTCTCGCTCGCCACACTCCTTCGCGCGTCTCACAACCAGCGTGCCTGGGTTTAGAGCTCGCGACTTTGCGATGACGATTTCACGCGTTCACGACGCCGATCCGCGAGAGATCTCGAATGAAAACGGAAAACGCGATGCCGCCGACGACGACGACGCCGACGCCGACGCCGACGCGCCGAACGTCAAAGCTGCTAAACTCTGCACCACTGATTCCGGCGACGAAGGACGATGCCGCGCGCCCGCGTTTGATCGACGCGGTGCAGCGCTCGTCGACGGCGATCGCATCGAGGTGGAATGGCAGCTGGATGCCGCGAGTGATGACGACGACGACGACGCGGAGTTTGAACTCGAGCCGCGAGCGCCGACGAGAGTGTGGTGGCCGTGCGTCGTGCGACGCGCGAACGCATCGAGCGATAGGAAAGGCGAGAGCAATGCCTTCATCCTGGAATACGAAGCGCGGGAAGGATTCGAGGCGGAGCGACGGGAGGTGATGATGCTCCCGGGGCAGCGATGCGAGGACGCGTCGGACGCAGGCGTTTTAAAATGGAGACGTGAAGGCGATGATTTTGAGGACGACGACGATGACGACTGCGATAGCGAGGATGACGACGCACCGACAACGATGCGGGAGATCCTAGAGGCGCAAGGACGAATCGACGCGCAGGGCGGGGAAAGCTTGGAGGACGCGTCGATGGCGGCGTTCGCGACGCTGCCGATGGACCAACAGATGAATATGGCGAGCGCGTTCGCAGGATTCAAAGATAAACTTATGGAGAAGCTTTCGGGATTGGCGAACCAAAAAGGTGCGAACGGGGTGGTCACGAAGGATGACATCGAGAGCATTTTAAGCGACATAAAGAACAGCCGCTGACTCAAAGGCACGCTTGTACATACAAAATCCAAAAAGTTTGACAAAGCGAGCTCAGCATTCATTTGTAGGCGCTTCATGGCGAGCGAGCGCGTCGCGTCCGACTGTTTGAACGGAAACGATGTGCGTGTAAAAGTCCTCCAACGCGACGAGAGACGCGACCTCGACGCCGAAGACGCGTCCCATTTGGGAGGAGACGACAACGCCGATGATGAGTCTAAATTTGGCGCGGCTCGCAACGACCCTCGATCGCCTGATTCGTGCACCACGACCTCCACGCCGCGAGAAACAGTGTCTTTGGACGAAATTCGAGCTCGCATACTCTTTCTGGATGGTCCTATTGCCGTGAGACTCGCATCGTTGACTTTTGTGCTGGATGCATTTTGCGAGCGCGTTCACGACGCAACGACGGCGATGGATTTTAAACTTCTACACGACGTCATCCGAGCCATCATGCGCACTTGTCGAGATTTAGCGCCAAATTTAGCATATCGAGCTCGAGGTGGGATGTTTCGAGTGTTAGAAACATCTCTTGAGCGCGAGCCGCATGACGCGAGCATCACCGAGTTGGCGCTCAAATCCATCGTCTTTATTGCCGTAGAGCATAGCACGCGCGATGAAGCACTAGCGCACGTTAACAGCGAATGTGAGCGCGTGTTACAAGCGGATAATTGCGACGAACTTACGCAGGTGACGCTGCAGTTGGTGATTGAAGGTCGATATAGCGACGCCGCGCAAGCGCTTTGTCCGACGCAAATAATGAGGAAACCAATAGCGGCAAAAAAATCTAACGCGCTTGTGAGTCGGCGAAGGCACGACATTGACCTAGCGAAGAAGCGTCGAATCAAAGCTGACGAAACGAAAGCGGCTGAAATTCGTAGGCACTCGGAAGAAGAGGAACGACGTGCGCTTCGGCTTCAGCTCGCAGCGTCGAACGCTCGAAACGCCTATCTAAAAGCTGCATCGAATAGCGTGTCCACCATGGATTAAATTACAGAATCTACCTCTTTAGACGTTGCACCGTTGTGAAATAGCACGATGATTTCTAGCTCTTGGTCATCCATCGCGCTAATGACTCGATTTATTGAAGAAATATCGATTCGGCACCACGCCTTACCGGCAAACGCACTCTCTTCGTTGGCTTTCAAAGTGCGCACGCCGCGCCCATCGCAAGATGGACCGACGTGACCGACGTCCGTGTATCCCGCATTCCACATGAACTCGAACGTTTCAACGTTAAATCGTTCTGTGGAGTTTCCGCTCGATGCTAATCGTTTCGCGCTAATCTCGAGAAGCACAACGCCTGGTCGCCGCGCCCCGCTAAGCAACGTCTTGGCGCCTTCTAAAAGTACGCCATCCAATCCCCGACCGGCGATGCGTAAGGCGTCTATCTTGCCAATTCTCTCTGCGAGTGCTTTGAGTTCTTCGCCGTTTTCTAAAGTGCTGCGATCGGTCGCCACTCGCGCGCTATCGCTCAAGCCGTTGTAGGCTATCGCCGCTCGAGTGTTACTTGCCATCGTGGCGTCCCATTCGTACGCGTACACATCGTGCGCCCTCGACGCCATGGCGACGGTATAATACCCAAAACCAGCACCGACGTCGACGAAAATTCCTTTATTACCGGCTCCAGCCGTCGCGGCTCGACGGCTGAGACCGAGAAGTAACATGTCAGCCGGGGTCTCCCCGCCGCGCAGCGGCACAAGTGTCGTCAGCTTCGGTCGTCCGTACAGCGTGAGCCAATGTCCTTCATCCGTGACGGAGTCGTCTTTCGAAGTCCCAACTAACGGTGTCATCAAATCGAAATTAGGTTTCCAGATCGCGCTCACGGGGTACATCTTGGCGGGATCGACGGCTGGCATTTGAAAGTGTTCGTCGCGCGCCGCGATTTTTTCGCGATACTCTGGCAAATCGCTTTTCAACGAGTGGAACAAAACTGCCAAGTGCTCGTACCATCGCCTCTTGCCATTCCACCCCGATTTGTCTTTCCACCCACCGGAATATCTATGCGCTATGACTACGTCTGGGTGATCTTGACTCACGCCCTCCTCGCCGAGCGGATGCGTCCCAAAATTTACCTTGGGCAGCGCACGAACGTTCCAAAACGCGTTCCCTTCGCCCGCACGCAATTTCTCGAAGTGATCCATCAACGCATCGGTAAATGCTCCCGGTCCCGTGCGCTCGAGCGTGTTCCGATTCGTACTTCCCGAGAAAACCTTGCGAGAACCTTGATTGATGTGCTCTGCCACCGCCACGAGCACGGGATGTCCTGGCGCGCCCGCGAAAGCCCAATTCAACACCTGTCGCCGCCGCACGAAATGCCTCGAATACGCCTGGGAATCCGTGAAAAACTCGTTCTCCCACCCCACGATCAGCGTGTCTTTGGCGTGAATGAAATCATCCAGCGGTCGTCGACACTCCGTGTCCACGTCCGCGTACACGCCACCGAATTTCAACACCACCAAGTACCTAAAAAAATCACTCTGCTCCACCTTTTTCTCCAAGCTCGCGTAGGCTTGATAATAATCTGGAAAGTGTTCGCTCACGAACCTCTTGCAATCTTCATCGTCGTAGAATCGCATCTCCCATCCCGGATTCGCGTCGCTCCACGTCTTCATCGACGCTCGGTCGCGCTCCGAGAGCGCCTTTCGCGACTTATACGTCTGATGCACCAGCCTCGGTACGAGCTTCGGCGTCGACGTCGCGTTCGCGAACATCGCTTTCTCTTTCGAACTCAACTCGCTCGCCTTACGCGCGAGCGGTTTCATTCGTTCGCTGAGCTCGCGCTCGTCGCTCGCTTCCGCTCTCGTCGCGCGATCGCCCGCGCTCGTGCGCTCGCCCAATCGAAGCTCCTCCACATCCCTCTCGCGCGCTCGCGCGACGAACATTCGGTGACGAACGATCATGAAAACGAACGTCAGGACGACGAGCGCTTTCCTGTGCATTGGTTGACACGCGAACGCGCGCGCGAGCGCCGCTCGCCCGCGGCGCCGCTCGCGTCGACTCCTGTCATACTTGTGCTCCTCCTCCGCGTCCGCGCGCTCGACATCGCGCGACGGTTCTCCTTCGTCTGTTTTCACGCGCGACGCTCGATCGAAAGTCGTGAACGAGGACGAGCTCGGTCGTCGCGCCGCGGACGCGAGCCGCGCGGACGCGTTCGCGGGACGCATGAGCGCGCTCGAACGCTCGCCCGAGAAAGCGAACGAACGCGAAGGAAAGGAAACGACGTCGAGTGAGTGAAGCGAAGACTCGAGCGACAAAACGCGGGCGATAGCGCGCGAAAGCGGCGAGGAATGAAGTTGTCGTTGAAAACGGGCGACGACTAGACGGCGTCGTGGCGCGAATACGTACGCCCGCCGGCGTGCGAGTGCCCGTGCGCGTTGGACGACCGATCGTCGTCGCATGGACGACCGTGCATCGGGGGCATGGACATCGGGGGCGATCTCGGGTCGTCCGCGAGAGCGGCGCCCGAGTGGGAGTGGGAGTGGCCGGGGTCGGAGCACTCGGCGTCGCGCGAGTCGGCGCGCTCTTTTTTGTGAATGCGGAACGCATCGCGCAAAAGCTCGGGTGCGTTGGCGTGGAACCATGAATAGCTGAATTTGGGGGCGATCGGGAGGTCGGCCTGCCCGACTTTCGAGGCGGCGAAGTAGCCGTCCCAATCGCGACGGATGTCGACGTCGCGCCAAAAGTGCAAACAATTGATGCGCGCGCCGGCGTCGAAGACGTTTCGATACCTCACCCGACCGTCCTCGCCGACGGCTTTCAAATACTCATATTTTGGCGTGTTGTACATCTCGTTCACCGTCAAGTTGCTCGCGACGCCGATAGCCATGCGAGCGACGACGACGAAGCAATACGCCGTACAGGCGATTTGTAAAATCCAGAGCGACACCGCCCAGGGCGCGTCGTTGAGCGCGAGCGCTATGCTCCTCAGCGTACTAACGATACCGCCGCCGGTTTCTCGAGCGCCGTGCATGTCCACGAGGAAGTGTATGTATCTATAGCTAAAGTCCAGGAATCCCAACTGACCAACGAACATGCACATGACGGAAGTCAAGAAGATGCGCTGATTCTTCGCCCCGATGCAACACATCGATATTGGACAGTGATGGTCCATTTTGTGCACGCAACGATTACAAAATGGACAGTGCTTCGAACGCAGCGGCCGCGCGGCGTGACACGTTTTGCAGTATCGATTGTGCATCATCATCAACGACGCGTTTTCGGCCAAATGTTTCCCACCCATCGTGTTGGTAACTCGCTCCATCGTGTGCGACCAAGAATCGAAATCGCTCGCAGCCGTTGGACAAAATCCAGGACCTGTGGAGTACGTTTTGTGAAACAAGTACGGCGTGATCGCGAAAGCGACGCACGTGACCAGAGCGGTCACCGGCGCCGCCATCCACCACAGCGGAACGTACACGAAATAAAACTGCAGCGCGCACACTACCAAAAGCGCCTGGACGAACATCGCCGCCGCCGTGCCAACCAATCGCCTGTTACTATGATATGATTCCTGATTCCTGGCGTGCCGATACGCAACAGCGATGAGCAACACGCTCGCGCCGTACGACAACGCGAATTGCACAAACTTCATCCCGGTCGACGCGAGCAACGACCCCATCAACATGAACACAAACGGCATGATCACATCCGATCGCGGCGCGTGCGCTTTAAAATACAAATCAATCACCCTCGGCGTCTCCTCGTTCTCCCCTCCCCTGCGCAGGCTCTGCAAATACCTATCTTCGTCCGCCGCCGTCGATTCCACCGGCAACCCAACCGTCGCGTTCGGCGCGTACCCTTGTCCCGCCATCCCCGCGTGAAATAGCGCCAACTCATCTCTCGCGCGTTGCACCAGCTCTAAATCATCTCTCGCGCTCGCCCCGGTGATGGCGAACGCGGCGCCGTAATTCATCACGATTTCATCCAATCCCGCGCCGCCCTTCGTCGTCGCCATGCACAGCGCCTCGAACGCCTTCTCATCTTTCATGATCGCTTTCAACGTCGGCGATCGTTCAATCATCGTGTTCACCGCTGGTAACGCGCTCGCTATCGCGCGAAACTTCGCGTCGAGTCTCAGTGCCGGTCCTTCGTTCGAGGCGAGCGCGAGGTACCGCGACACCGCCGCGTGCTGCTCCGCGATCGTCCCCATCGGCGTTGCCTTCGTGTGTTCGCTCTTCGAGCGTTCCGCTTCCATGTGCGCGCGCAACACTTTTGCAGCTCGAGTGGCTTCTTCAAGCGCGATGTCGCGCACGGAGGTGGTGTCTTGAGCGCTCGCGCGCGAAGCGAGCTCGCGGTCGCGGTCGCGCGAGCTCGAGCTCGAGCTCAAAGCACCCGCTCGCTTCGTGCGACCGCGCGGAAAAGCGAGCCCGAGGCCGAGGCCGAGGATGGCGTTGGAATCGCTCGACGTCGAATCGGGGTCGGGGGTGGACATCGCGCGCGGAGAAGTGCGGTTGGGGCGAGCGCGTCTCGCGTGGAATGATGGGCGCGCGCGCGACGAGCGAACGCGCGCTTTGGGAAAGTACAGGGTATATTATATATGCGCTTTGGGAAAGTACAGGGTATATTATACATATGTATACATACGAACGAATGAAGGCGACGCGTGACGGACGTCGGCGAGCGACGGGACGGCTCGGCGTCGCGTTTACGATTTCTAGCGAGCGAGAAATCGACGCAACAACTCCACCGCGCCGACGTGGTCGCCGGGCATGCGACACGCGATTTCGCTCGACGTCATCAATTCGCTCGACGTCACAGCGAAAGCGCGAGAGCTCTCGTACGCGTCGTCGGCGAATGGGTACATCGCGAGCGCTTCGTCGGCGGTTAACCGACATTCGGCGTAAAACACCATACACGACCGCGCGTTGACGACTCGACGCGTGATCCCGAGCATGCGCAAATCACCGACGTCTTCGCTCTTCACTCCGAGTTCTTCTTCGCACTCGCGCAAAGCGGATGAGAACATGAGCTCCGAGACGTCGAGTATTTCGTCGCCGACGTTCGCGTCGCTCGGCTCGGCGTGCCCCCCGGGGAACACCACCGCCCCCGGGGCTTCCCCCACGCACGCGCTGCGTTCGAGCAACACGAACGAATCATCCGTCGTGTGTAACATCACGCAATTCCCAAGCGCGTCCGCGAGATGCCTATACCTCCCGTCCCACGTCGTCGTCGCCTCGAGCGGCGCTCGCGTCTCCACGACCACGCATCGCTCGCGCCCCAACCCTTCATCCCGCACCAAACTCCGCCACTCCCGAGATAAATTCGTACACATAAACGTCTTATAATCCGTTATCCCGAGCGCGATGTTCACTTTGACTTTGGTCGCGTACGCGCCGTCGCCTACGCTCGCGCCGTGCGACGCGTTCGCGAACCGAAACTTTGATGCGTTGAACATCTTCGGATTCCCTTTCGTCTTCGCGCGCCACTGTTCTTCGAATATTTCCTCTTCGTTTTCGTTCAACGTCGCTCTCGAGCACGCATGGACGTTGAGAAACGCAAAGTTTCCGCGTCGCGCCTCCGCGCCCGGCGGCGCGCACGCGCACCGCGCCTCGCGCTCGAGCAATCCCCCGATCGCGCTCGCGTCGACGACGACGACGAATGCGGCGAAATCATCAACATCAACATCATCATCATCAACGTCGTCGTCGTCGAGGTCGCTCGATGTCGACTGCGTGGGTGGCATCGGCAAAGTGAGGCGCGCGCGCGCTCGCTCGCGAACGCCATCGCGCGACCGCGAGCGTCTTAGATGATCGAGCTCGTGTTGAACGACCGACTCGGGAAGAAGATCAGAGTGAAGTGCAAGTACGTGATTATGATGATGAGGACGACAGAGGACGAGGGATGGGAGAGTGATGAATGATGACTCGCGCGCGCGGGCGACGACGAAGGATGATGACGATGATGACGACGACGACGATGATGATGATGATGGACTGACGACGAACCGCACGCAGCGAGGACGATACGATTGGGGATTTGAAAAAACTCGTCGCCGCACAAACGGGAACGAGAGCGGAGAAGATTCGGTTACAAAAGTGGTATACGATTTTTAAAGATCACATCGCGTTGAGCGATTACGAGCTCCACGACGGGGCGAACATCGAGCTGTACTATAACTAATTCGTTCCAAAGGCTAAGACGTGGAGTCCGAGGACGATTCGGATTTGGTTCGAGATCGATCGCGCGCGCGCGACGCTAGGGAAAGAAAGAAGCGAACGCGCGGGGCGGTGAAGAAGAGGACGCGAGCGAACGGCAGAACTCGACTCGAAGCGTCGGACGCGCGCGCGATGGCGCACTCGATTTTGAACGATTTCGCATCGGTGCAGATCGCGGCGGCGAGAGCGACGATTGATGCGATGGAACCATCGCTGTGTTATCGCACGGTATCCGCGGTGGCTGGACCGTTGGTGATCCTCGATAAGGTGCGAGACGCCAAGTACGCGGAGATCGTGCGCGTGCGTCTCGGCGACGGCACGACCCGGCGCGGGCAAGTCCTCGAGGTGGACGGCGATAGGGCGGTGGTACAGATTTTCGAAGGCACCAGCGGAATCGATGGGAAGAACACGCGGTGCGAATTCACCGGGGAGGTACTGAAGACGCCGGTGAGCGAAGACATGCTCGGGAGAATCTTCAACGGTTCGGGTGCGCCCATCGATGGCGGTCCACCGGTGATGGCGGAAAAGTATTTAGATATCCAAGGCGCGAGCATCAATCCGAGCGAGCGGACGTACCCGGAAGAGATGATTCAGACCGGGATCAGTACTATTGACGTGATGAACTCCATAGCGCGGGGGCAAAAGATTCCCTTGTTTAGCGCCGCGGGTCTTCCGCATAACGAGATCGCGGCGCAGATTTGTCGACAAGCGGGTTTGGTTAAACGACGAGGTGATGATGGGGTCGAGATCGCGAACGAGCACGGTGCGGAAAGCGGTAAAGGCGATGATTTTGCAATTGTGTTTGCGGCGATGGGGGTCAACTTGGAGACAGCTAATTTTTTCCGTCGAGATTTCGAACGCACCGGAAGCTTGGAAAAGGTTGTGTTGTTTTTGAACTTGGCGAATGATCCGACCATTGAGCGCATCATCACCCCGCGCATCGCGCTGACGACGGCGGAGTATTTGGCGTACGAGTGTGGGAAGCACGTGTTGGTGATCTTGACGGATATGTCCTCCTACGCGGACGCGTTGCGCGAGGTGAGCGCGGCGCGCGAGGAAGTTCCAGGTCGACGCGGTTACCCGGGTTACATGTACACTGATTTAGCGACAATTTACGAACGCGCTGGGCGCATCAAGGGTCGGAAAGGGTCGATCACACAGTTGCCAATTTTGACCATGCCGAACGATGACATCACGCACCCGATTCCCGATCTGACCGGTTACATCACCGAAGGCCAGATTTACATCGATCGCCAGTTGCACAATCGTCAAATTTATCCTCCAATCAACGTTTTGCCGTCGTTGAGTCGTTTGATGAAGTCTGCCATCGGCGAAGGCATGACGCGACGAGACCACGGGGACGTTTCCAATCAGCTCTACGCGAATTACGCCATCGGCAAGGATACGCTCGCGATGAAGGCTGTCGTCGGCGAGGAAGCGTTGAGCTCGGATGATCTACTTTACCTCGAGTTCTTAGATAAGTTCGAGCGCAAATTCATCAACCAAGGGAATGAAGGTCGTAACGTATACGACGCGCTCGATTTGGCGTGGACGCTCTTGCGCATCTTTCCTCGCGAGCTTTTGAAGCGCATTCCAGCGAAAACTCTCGATCGCTACTACGATCGCGTTGGTGCGTAACCATGCGATCGAACGCGAGTGAATCACTACCAATAGCTCATGATTCACATCTAATGAATTGTTGAACATGGACACGTTCGTCAACCTCGACCGAGCGCCTCTAGGTGCCTTCCTCAATCGGCGGCTCGTCCCATCGCTCGCGCGTGCATGCCACCCGTCACCGCGTCGCTCAAGTCCGCATCGCTACATCTTCTTCGCGCTCCTCATTCGCGTCCGGCTCGCCTGTCGCGCTCCGCAGTCGCTGTCACCGTGGATAAAGCCGCGCAGCCGCCGCGCTCGCGAAAAGTGCGAGTCAGCTTCAGAACTTTGGCCCTGACCGCGCGGGTGCGTGCCGCCGACTCGGATTCGGGCCGCGCAGCAGACACCAACACTATGCCTGCGGCGCGCCCGCGGACGTCGGGCGTGCTCGCCATCGTCAACGAGAGCACCAAATTTGTCGTTGCGAGCGTTGCGCTCGCCTTTCTGCTCGTCAATCCGAGCGTCGACACGTGTTGGGCTCTCCTCGGCTCCGTCGTGAACAGCTTGAACGGAAAGATTTTAAAGAGAATATTGAACCACGAGCGTCCCGATGGTGCGGTGAAGGCGGATCCCGGGATGCCGAGTTCGCACGCGACGTCGCTGTCGTATTTATCCGTGTACGGCGCAGCTTCGTTGGCGTACTTTAAAGACGCGGCACCCATGCTGGGATATCCCGCGCAGGTCGCGTGCGCAGCGGTCCTAGTTGTCGTGGGTGCGTTTTTGAGCTACCTTCGCGTGCGATTAGGGTATCACACGGCGCCGCAGGTGGTCGTGGGGTACGCGTTGGGGGCGACGACGGCGCTGGCGTGGCTCGCATGCGGCGTCGCTCGCGTGTTTCCCTGGCTAGCGGTAAATCCGGAAATGCTGCGCGTCCTGCACTCCATGCTCATCATCGCCATCGGTTGGTTTGCGATCTCGGCGCTGAAATGGGTCGAAGACGTCGCACGCTGGGTGAAGGCGAAGATTAAATAGTCCAGTCGTGAGAGTCGATGAATCTATTCTATGTAGACAAAAATTCTAGTGAACAATCCCCGCGCAAAGCTGTCATCGTCGTGTATCATCACGCATCTTTTGGCTCAACAGTTTGCCAGATGCGAATCGTACCATCCTCCGAGCCCGAACAGTAAGAATTTTGATCTGGAGAGAAGCGAACCGTGTGCACCGGACCGTGATGACCTTTATTTGTTTGCTCCTCCGCCCCGGTTTGCATGTCGTGCATGTGTACCCACATATCTGGACCACCAGCGATGAACTTTTTGTGCTTCATGCTCGCCGATGCGGAGCTCACTTCGTAATCCATCACCCACTTTTTAACAGTCGTAAAGTTGCTCAAGTCCCAAAGCATCACATTTTTCCCATCCGCCGTTAACATATTCTTCCCATCGCTCGAAACCTCGATCGACATCACAGGCGACTCCGTGCTCAACGTCGTCACCACCGTATTCGTTCTCACGTCCCAAACCCGAATCCCTTTGTCCTCAGAACAAGAACTTAAAATCAATTCGTCATTCGCTATAAACTGCGCCGTCTTTATCTGCGACGCGCTCCCCGCCATCGTGTACGGATCGGCATCCGTGGCGTTCAAATTATATATTCTCAGCAATTTCTCACTTCCTCCCGTGAGCAACCTCGATCCATCGGCGCTGAAACTCACGCTCTTCACGATGTGTTTGTGTTGAAACGTCTTCAAGCAGTCCCCGGTGATCGCGTTCCACAGCCGCGCGCTGAAATCCGCGCTCGCCGTCGCCGCGTGCGTCGCCTCGCGGTTCAGCGTCGCCCCCCACACGCAGCCTTTATGGCCTTGGAACGTCCCCACCCAGTCCCCGGAGTCGCCGTCGCGCAACATCGGTTGGCCGTCTTTAGATGAAGAAATCAGGAACACCCCGTCGGGGGTGACGTGCGAGTACTCCACCGCGACGATGGGGCGCGAGTGTCCATGACACACCAGAGGGACCTGCGGCATCGTGAATCGTTCGCAATACTCTGGTGCGAATCGCCGACGCGCGAGCGCGGAGGAGAGAAATGTGCGAGCCGTGTAATGACGGTTTCCACGGGCGGCGCGGCGAGGGATCTCGCAAAGGCTGACGACGCGAGGGGAGGTGAAAGGTACGAGCTTAAATCGACTAATCGAAGATAACTACAAATGAAGTTGTGAACGACGTAGCACCTTAAGAAAAGGGTGCCCAAATGTTTTATTTACCGAGAGGCACGGTTTTACGTAATCTTCGAGCGAGCGAGATGTAGCGGTCGATATCGAACCCTTTAGCGCGGAATGAACGTTCGGCAGTGCGATCCTGCATTCCTTTTTGCCAAATCTCGAAGGAAAAGTCCTGACGGTTCCACAGATAGAAACCGTAAGCCATAATGGCGTTACTCAGGCCGACAAAGTAGGAAATCGGCTCCATAACGTCCCAAGAGAACTCGTAGTACGTCAATCGAACAAACGTCGCGAGTTGGCAGCACAAAAGCATCAAACCGCCGTACACCACCAGGCTCGATCGCGCCGCCGCCCGTCGCTGCGCTAACTCGTAATTCGACCGCAGCTCTTCAAACTCGGCCTGGATGGTTTGCAACTCTCGATCCGACACGCCGTACACCTTCCCCGGCACGCCCGGGAGCGCGCGAAGCACCGCGTTCGTCACCTCTCGCGGGTGCAAGTACACCAGATCTTCCAACACCAGCACCCGTCCACTATCCTCTAGGAGTTTCATCGTCGCCGTAATTTCCGATTCCGTTTTCGTCCCCCCTTGATGCTGGCGCACGAATTCCCTCAATTCGCTCATCGTCATCGTATCCTTCGTCTTCGCGACCTCCTCCAACTCCTCGGCGAGCGCCACGACGGCGTGCGAACTCAACAAATTGTCCAAAATGTTCTTATCTGTTCCAGCCTTTCCATTCGCGATCGGCGCCGTTGGCGCCACCGTCGCGCTCGTCGCGCGACCTTGTTTATTATTCACGTGACTCCCCGCGCTGAAGCCACGCATCGACGCGCTCGAGTGCCATCGCGACGCGAACGCCGGCGTCCGAGCGCGAGCGCTCGTCGCGATCGCCCGCGCCGCGATCGCACCATTCGCCCTCCCGTGCGTCGATGAAACGATCGACGCGACGTCGAGAACTTTCCTTTCGTTCGTCCTCGATGAGCATCGCGCGATCTCCATCGCCCGTCGTCGTGCGATCGTCATGATCGATCGTTTGAAACGCGTCTGTCTGTTCGAGCTCGAGCGCGTCGAGCGATTGGAATGGCAAAGTCGTGCGAGCTCAACGCGCGTGCGATCGCGAAGGAGTTAAATACGCGCGCGCGAACGTTCGTGACGCACGCGCGAATGAGACGCGCGCGCGATCGCGTGCGCGACGACGCGTCGGTGCGCACACTGACGTCAGGGAGGGAGGCGTTCGGAAACGCAGACCGATTGGGGCGGCGCGAGCGCGAGAACCGCGAGTCTTCGAGAGGGGAAACGAACGGACGATGACGTGGGAAAGGAATGATGCGTGATACGTGATGGGTGAAGATGACAATACATGTAAAGTAGAGAACAACGAATATGCGTGCGCTAGAGAATCAATACGATGGGGGAATAAAGGAGGGCGGGGAGGACGCGATGGACGACGCGAGGCGACGCTCCGCCGGCGGTCACGTCGGCTCAGATTTTGAGGGCACGGGAAGGAACACGCACGACACCGCGGCGGTGGCGGCAACGATTGATGTTAAGAACATCCCTGCATTGTCTGTGCCGATAGCGTCGTCGACGATGCCCAAAGCCAGGGGCCCGATGAGAAAGACTAAATCCGCGGCGGATTTCGGAAGCGTCAACGCTTCGCCTTCTCCGCCCTCGGGAGCGAGCTCTTGCGCCAGAGCGTTGATCGCCGGGCCCGCGGCGGATGTACCCATGCCCCAGGCGCCGATGCAAAACATTAACTGCGATTGCGACTCGGCGTTGGCGCCAAAGAAAAGACCGGCGGACGCGGTAGCGAGCGCCGCTCCGATGACCAACTTTTTCCCAAATTTATCCGCCGCTAAACCAGCGAACGGGGCGGTGACTAAACCTAAAAGTGCGGTGATTGAAAACAACTGACCAACTTCCGCGGGCGACGCGTTGAGATGTGACGAGGCGAAGAGTGGAATTACCGTGAGCTTGGCGACGAATCCGAGCGAATTCGCCGAGGCGCACAGCAACAACAAACGCTGGTCGACGTCTTTCAACAACGCGAACCACGAGCTGTCCTTGCGCGCGTTTTTGCGACTGGACGTTTCCACCGTAAACGGGTTCAGCGGCTCCTTCGGTGTCTCCAACAAGCCTCCATCGGCGTCATCCAAGGACGCTTTTAATTCGGCGGCAAGCCGCGTCTCTTCGCGAAGCGTCTCTGGCAAAAACGTGTACCCCAAGCCCGTACCCAACGCGGCTACGGCGACGCCGTAAAACGCCGCCGGAGCGCCGTAGGTCTCCATCAACCCCCCACCTAACAACGGCCCGAACACGAGCCCCACCGCGTGAACGGTGCTCTGCGAAGCCACGATGATGCCGCGCTTCTCCGGTACGCGAGCGCACAAATCCGCTAAAAACGCCCTATCCCCGCACTCGCTTCCCGCTCTCCCCACGCCCAAAAGCACGCGCGCGGGCACGAGGGCCACAATACTCCTCGACATCCCCGTAGCGACATCCGCGATGGCCATGATGACCATTCCTCCGATCATCATCGGTTTCCTCCCGAACCGATCCGTCGCCCGTCCAAACGGCGCGTTCAACGCCAACATCGCCAACGCCGGAGCCGAGATCACGAGCCCGTTCGACGACGGGGAGAGGCCAATACTTTGCGCGTACAGCGGCAGCGCGGGCAACAGCGCGCCGACGCCCAAGAACAACACCAATTGCGACAAAAGCAACGCGCGCAGCGGTCGCGCGACGTCTTCGCCGACGCCGAACGCCCACCACGAATCGTCCTCCGAGTCCGCGCCCGTCGCCGGTGCGCGTGACGCTTGTGACGCGTGCGATCGATCGTTTGCGCTCCTCCCAGGCGCTTTCCAAACGCGTTCATTCCTCCTCCTCGTCGTCGTCCTCTTCGATGGTCGCCATGGCGCGTTCCAATGTCTCGATTCAACGCGCGATGAAACGCGCGCGACGCGTCGCCTCGCGCGCTCGAACGCTCGATACTTTTTCCCTTCATAAATCCTCAACACTCTCACGCCATTCGCATTCGAATCGATCGCTCGAAGCGACGCCATCCCAGGCGTCGATCGAATGGCGATTCATCCCCCAGAGCGCCATCGATCGACGCCATCGATCGGAATGAGTCATCTCCTTCGCCTCGCTCGCGCGTTGACGACGAACGCCCGATCGAATCGATCGAGTGAAAATCGTTTCGATGTCGTCATCCACGGCGGCGGCGTCGTCGGGCTCGCCTTAGCCCTCGCATTGCGCGCGAACCACGCGACGGAGTCGATCGCGATCGCGATCGTCGATCGCGCCTCGATCGCGCTCGAGACCGACGTCGCGCGAGCGTTGGCGAACGACGACGAGGAAAAACTCAAAACGAAGAAAAAATCATCTCGCGTCGTCGCGCTGACCCCGCGATCGATCGCGTTCCTCGATCGCGTGGGGGCGTGGGAATCGATGAAGAACCACGTTCGCGCGTTCGACGCCATGCAAGTGTGGGACGGCGTCGGCGGCGGGCACGTGAGGTACGACGCGAAAGAGTGCGCGGTGGAACGCTTGGGGGCGATCGTGGAGGTCGACGTGTTGCGAGCGGCGCTCGAGCGCGAGATCGCGCGACAATCGGGGCGAGTTCGGAGGTTCGCGGAGAGCGAAGGGGAGTTACGCGCCGCGGGCGACTGCGCGACGAGCGAAGGCGCGCTCAGGCGAACGGTCGTGCGACGAGTGAGGACGACGGATGGCGATAGCGAACGCGCGCGTGGAGGAGAGGAGGTCGAGCTCGAGGCGAGGTTAGTCGTCGCCGCGGATGGTCCGAAGAGCGCGACGAGGAGAGGGGCGAAGATTCGGGCGTTCGGGTGGGGGTACGGCCAACGAGCGGCGTGCGGGATCGTTCGCACGACGCGCGCGCACAGCACGGCGTGGCAAAGGTTTTTGCCCACAGGTCCGATCGCGCTGCTTCCCATGGGTGATGGCACGTATTCCAACGTCGTTTGGACGACGACGCCGGAGGAGGCGCGACGGTTGACGGAGGAGGTGACGGCGGAGGAGTTCGCGCGAGAGGTTGATGATGCCTTACAGGGACGGGGGAAGTACGCGTCGAAGTATCAAGAGAATTTAAATCGATTCGCGGCGCTTCGCGCGGTGGAAGACGCGGCGGATATGGCGTTCAAGCCGTTCGCGCGCGCGGTGCGGACGACGTTGAGTCGAGCGGCGGGGGTGCCGCCTTTGCCAGAAGACGGAGACGAGGCCTTAGAATTCGCGCCGAGATTTACCTACCCGCCCGATGTGACGAGCGCCGGGGAAGACAGCGAACGAGCGTCGTTTCCGCTGTCCATGCACCACGCGCTGGAGCTCACGAAGCCGAGATTGGCGCTCATCGGCGACGCCGCGCACGTCGTGCATCCGCTCGGCGGGCAAGGATTAAATTTAGGCCTTCGCGACGCCGAGCTCCTCGCCGACGCCCTGAGCGCGGCGTGCGAATTAGGTCAAGACATCGGTAGCGTCAACGCGTTGAAACCGTACGCGCGCGCGAGCGTGGCGGCGAATGTTCCCATGATGGCCGCGCTCGACGGTTTACAGAAACTCTTCTCCGTCGACGCCTATCCCGTGGCGTTCGCGCGCTCCATCGGTCTCGCCACCATCAACGCCACCGGTCCACTGCGACGGCAAATCGCATTCTACGCCATGGGCGGTGCGTAGTCCCACCGCATGTAAAACAGTTCTTCCCCTATGTAGCTTTTCATCCGTCGACGACGTCAGATCCGCGTCATTCCGCACTCGCGCGCGCGCGTCCTCCCGCGCTGTCCATCATGCGCGTCCCCGATCTCGACCGCACGTCGTCGACGTCATCATCATCGCCTCCATCATCATCATCGTCCCTTCCCGCGACGTGGTCCTCTTGGCTCGCTCGCGCCAACGCGTCGTTGCTCGCGGATGACGTCGCTCGCGCGCTCCGCCCCGTGGCGAGCGCGAGCGACGCGCGCGCTTCATCCGCATCGTTCACCACCCTCGCCTCTTGGCTCGCGAATGACGTTGATTTAGGTGAGTCGTGCGATCGTCCGTCGCGATCGCGCGTCGTGCGCGTGTTCAGCACGAACGATTATCTCGGTCTTTCGTCGCACGCCCGAGTACGCGAAGCGTGCGCGCGAGCCGCTTCCCTCCACGGCTGCGGTCCTCGAGCGAGCGCGCTGGTGTGCGGATACACCACCGCCCATCGCGCGCTCGAGCGCGCGCTCGCGAACATGAGCGAGACGGAGGAAAGCGTGCTGTTTCCATCGGGGTACGTCGCGAACGCGACGGTTTTGCCGGCGCTGTGCGACGGCGCGGACGCGGTGATATTCAGTGACGCTCTGAATCATGCGTCGATCATCGATGGGTGTCGTTTGGCGCGACAAAATGGAGCGCGCGTGGAGACGTTCGGGCATGGAGATTACGACGGTTTAGAGCGCATGCTCGAACGCGAACGAGGCAAAGGCGACGGGAGAATCGTCGTCGCGAGCGATAGTTTATTTAGCATGGATGGCGACTACGCCGACGTCAAGCGATTGGCGGCGCTGAAAGCGAAATATGGATTTTTATTGTTTTTGGATGAGGCGCACGCGACGCTGGTGTGCGGCGCGCGAGGTGGAGGGTGGGCGCAAGCGAGCGGATTGTGCGACGCCGTCGATGTGCACGTCGGAACGTTGAGTAAAGCCGTCGGCGCGCACGGAGGATTCGTCGCGTGCTCGCGCGAGATGAAGAAATTCCTAGTCTCGCGCGCGAGAGGGCAGATGTTCAGCACCGCGCTCCCGGCTCCAGCGGTGGCGGCGGCGTTGGAATCGTTAAGCGTGTTCGCCGACGAACCCGAGCGTCGCGCCAAATTATGGGCTAATATCCATCGCTTCAACGCCACGCTCGCGGGCTCGGGCGTGAACATGGCACCGCTCACGAGTCCCATCGGTTCGCTCGTCATCGGCGAATCGCGCGACGCTCTGGCGGTGTCCGCAGAATTACTCCGGCTCGGCTTTCACGTCCCGGCGATTCGGCCGCCGACGGTTCCGCGCGGCGCCTCTCGGCTCCGCATCGCCCTCAGTGCGGCGCACACGAACGACGACATAGACGATTTGGCGCGCGCGCTCGTCGCATCCGTCGTCAAAGTCGCCGCCAACGCCGCTCTCACGCGCGCCAAGCTCTAGTTGTAAACGCTTTGAACCCGCACAGCGCGAAGCCGATGCGCGTCGCCGCGCGAACTTTTTATTCGCGTAATCCTCCTCCCTCGCTCGCGCCATCTCGGCGAGCGCTCACTCGTCGTGCGCGCTCACGCCGCGCTCTGATGTCCCAAGCGTCATCCAAGCTCGATTCCTCGCTCTCCAAAGTCATCGCCGAACGCGAGGTCGCGAGCACGCGTTGGCTCTCCCTCGTCGAGCTCACGTACGAAGACCCGAATGGGAAGACGCGAACGTGGAACGCCGTGCGACGTCCGACGACATCGCGCGCGAGCGAAGCCGATGCGGTGTGCGTGTTCGCGGTGTTGCGCGGGAAACATGTGAAAGAACCAGAGACGCTGCTCGTTCGTCAGTTTCGTCCGGCGACGCTCGGGGAAACCATCGAACTCCCCGCTGGACTCATCGACGACGGCGAGAGCGCGGAGACGAGCGCGTTGAGAGAACTTCGCGAAGAGTGCGGATACGTGGGCGTGGTGCGTGCGAAAACGCCGCCAGTGGTGCTCTCGCCCGGACTGAGCGACGAGAGCGTCGTCATGGTCGTCGTCGACGTCGATCTCGACGACGACGCCAACGCATCGCCATCGCAAGCGCTGGAGCAGAGCGAATTCATATCCGTCATTCGTGTCCCGATTCACGGTTTACTTCGCGCGCTTGATGAGTACTCACGCGACGGCAAGCGCGTGTTCGCCGGGTTGTACTTTTTGGCGTGGAGCTTCGGCTCGAGCTCGAGCGCGTCGTGATCGAACACCGCGTCTGGCGCGCGCGCATCGCGATACGCGTTCGAACGATCGAATGCGAACGATCGATCGCGATCGATCGCGCATCGCGTGCATTCGAACGATCGACGCTTAGCGATGTCGACGCTTAGCTTTCGACGCGACGCGCCGAACTTGGCACCGCGCGTCGCACGTCGACGGTCCGTCGCCGACGCGCTTCCATACTGCACACCAGACGTTGAGTACGAATACAAAACTCATACTCGAATCCTCTCCATCGCCATCGCGTGCGCACGTCGCACGTCGACGGTCCGTCGCCGACGCGCTTCCATAGTGCACACCAGACGTTGAGTACAAACACAAAACTCATACTCGAATCCTCTCCATCGCCATCGCGTGCGCACGTCGCACGTCGACGGTCCGTCGCCGACGCGCATCGATACCGCACACCAGACGTTGAGTACGAATACAAAACCCATAGAGACGACGCACGAGACCGATCGTTCGACGTTCGGCGATCGACCATCGTCGTCGTTCGTTCGATCGATCGAGCGATCGCGTGACTCCTCACCATGTCGCGCGTCTCTCGCGCGTTCGCCGCGTTCGCGTCCACGTCGCTCTCGTCGCGCTCGCACTCGCCGTGGTCGACGTCGTGGCGCGCGATGTCGAGCGCGCGCGTCGAAGGGAAGATGTGGCCGAGCGCGCGCGCGCTCGCCCGCGCGCGCGGGGTAAACGCGCGGGACATAACGCCAGAGGCGAAACACGGGGTGATTACGGTGGAGGACGTCATTCGAGCGAGTGCGAAACCACGCGAGGGCGCGAGGACGACGGAGATTGGGTCGAGGCGGACGTTGATGGATGATGATTTCGACGGCGACGGACGAGGAGCGCAACGAAGCGAAGACGTCGAGCTCGGGGCGATGCGACGGGCGATCGCGAGGAGATTATCGGAGAGTAAACGAGGGATTCCGCATCATTATGCCGAGATCGAGGTGGAGTTGAAGGATGTGGACGCGTTGCGCGCGGAGGTTTTACAAAAGCGAGGGGTGAAGGTGAGCGTGAACGATTGCGTGATGTACGCGAGCGGACGAGCGCTGAGGGAGGTGCCGGCGCTGAATGCGGGATGGGATGAGGTGACGAAGCGCATCAAGGCGTTCGCGTCGGTGGATGTGTGCGTCGCGGTGGCGATAGAGGGTGGGTTGATGACCCCGATCGTCGCCGACGCGGATACGAAAACGCTCACCGCGATCGGAGCCGAGGTCAAGGCGCTGGCGAAGAAGGCGCGCGAGGGCGCGCTCAAGCCTCACGAGTTCGTCGGTGGGTCGTTCGCCGTGTCCAACCTAGGAATGTTTGGCGTAGATTCGTTCTCGGCTATCATAAACCCGCCGCAAGGCGCGATACTCGCCGTCGGCTCGGTGGTTGATAAAGTGATATTAGTCAATGGCGCGCCGGCGACGAAGAAAGTGATGACGGTGCGCGTGAGCGCAGATAGGCGCGTCGCCGACGAAGCCGACTCAGCTCGTTGGCTCGATGCCTTCGCAAACCAGTTTCGTAGCGTCGAGCGTTGGGTGATTTGATTCGCCGTTCGCCGTAGCAGTCTCATCATCAGCATCCAACGTCGCCTCGAGCGCGTCTTCATAGCATCCATCGTCGCTTCGACCGTGGTTTTTATATAGCATCACAATCATCATTTCTTTTACCATCGTCCTCATAGCGACTTTGAACTCCGTCCTCGCTCGCTTCATCGCCCCGCGCTTCATTCCTCGACTCGCCATGCGCGCGTTCGCGCTTCCCCAGCGCTTCCAACGCCCATCAACCTCCTTCCCGATTCGCGCATCACCGCTCGATTCGCCGTTACCGCCTTCAAAATCCCTCGGTGCCGTCATCAACGATGCGTCTTCTGTGGATGACATCCTCGCCGCGGCACCTTTAGTCATCTTGCCCGGTCGCGAACGCGCGCCGCACGACGGGCAACCGGTGCACCGACGACGACGCGCGGTGGCGTGCTCTTTGGCTCTCCGTAGGCTCGCGAAGATGCTCGTGGGGATTGAATGCGAGCGCCAACGAGCCGAAGTCGTCGCATCGGAGGCGTTCGCGACGATCGTCACCGGCGCTCTCGCCGAGGGAGACGGAGGAGAGACGCTCGCGGAGACGACGAGAGCGTTAGCTTCCCTCGCGCCGTTCGATGTTTCAGACGCCGACAGAGAGTTATTATCGGCGCGAGTGAAGGAGTTCAGTGAAGGGCGAGCGTGCTCGGCGTGTGAAGCGACGGCAATCAAGATTGGATTCGACGCCCTCGGGTTGGTTACGCCGGGAGAAATCGAACGAGCGCTCGTCGGCGTGCCATTTCGGTTCAGCCCAGGACTCGCCAAAGGGATGGTTTCGATGGAGCAATTGCTCGAGGAGGTTCAGTTTAAGACGGAGCAACTGGTTACGGCGAACGGGATGCGCGTGGATGAGCGCAGGCAGACGTGTTGGATGGCGGAAGAGGGCGTCGGCGGACTAGCTTACAGCGGGAAAATCATGGCGCCGGCGCCCATGGCGCCGTGCGTGGTCGCCGTTCGCGACGCCCTGGAGAAGGAAACGGGCGAGAGATTTGATTGCTGCTTGATTAATATGTACGCCAACGGAGACGTGGCGTGCTCGTATCATCAGGATCCCGATCACGGGCGGTTATGGGCGACAGATTCCATCATCGTCAGCATCGGCGAGACGCGTCGGTTTACATTTCGCCCGGTGGGTTCGAAGGACGAGGAGGTGCACTGGGTGCGCGTGCGAGATGGGGACTGCGTGAGGATGTTCTCGCACTGCAATACGCCGACGACGGGGTACGAACACAGCGTGATGAAAGCTGAGGGCCATTCTGATTGCGCGCCGAGGGCGAGCATCGTGTTCAAACGCAGTTTGCCGCATAGCGGAGGCAAGCGCGGGCACGGGCTCACTGGGACAGGGCGACGAGCGGCGAAATCCAAAGCGACGATGAACGGCGCTAAAACCGCGACGAGGATCGGAACGAAATCTGCGACGAGCGGCGGCGCCGCCAAGCCGATGACGCGCTCAAAACCGAGGAAAGGATCCAGCGCTTAGCGCGGTTCGTTCGTTGAAACATTAATGTACATCAAATTAAATCAAATTAAAGCCAATCAAACATATTTTCTCCCGAAGAACACGTCATCGTCCTCATCGTCCTCATCGTCCTCATCATCGTCCTCATCGTCCTCATCGTCCTCATCATCGTCCTCATCATCGTCCTCATCGTCGTCGTCGTCATCGTTCTCATTCTCAAGCGACGCGCGAGCGCCAAATGAGCGCGCGGCCGAGACGTGCGCCGCATCCGTTTTCGTTCGATGCGCCGCCTGACGCACGTGCGGCAGCAATTCTTCCCGACGACGCCTGAAATCATCCGCCGTGTTTCGCGAAAATCGACGTTCAGCAACCTCCGCTCTCGTTTTCGAGCCTCGCGACGCGCGCGCCTCCTCTCCCGCGAACGCCAAACGTTTGCCTCGATCTCGCAATTTTTCTCGTTCCTCGATATCGTCTTCGACCGTCGCGAACGCCTTCAATGCCGCCGGCGGTGATTTTTCTTCCTCCAAATACTCCACGATGTCCGTCTCGCTCTCGTCCAGTTTCGTGCGATCGAAAAGCCATCCATACAACGCGCGGTTCGCGCGCCCGACGCGAGTCTTCGCCGGCGTGCGCATTGCCTTTGATCTCGCCCGTCGAGCGACGTCGGCCCACGCGCTGAACGCTAACGACATCGCGCTCGACATTCGGTACGCTCGAAACGCGACGACTTTATTCCTATTCTCTTCGCGCGTCTCCCGCGCCCGAATCTCGCGCTCGCTTCGCGCTCGCGCCTTCCACGCTCTCATCGCCCGCGATAAAATTTTAACTTCGTCAAACGATGAAGCGATGAACGCATCGGCGCGCTCGTTCACCGCAGCCTCGACGTTCTCGCGCCACGTCGCCAACGCCCGCCTCCGCGCCGTCATCCTCCATACGCGCTCCGCGCTGGCGACTCGCCTCGTCCTCGCTCGCGCCTTTCGTTTCCATTCCTCGAACGAAGCGCCCATCGCACGTCGCCTATGAATCTCATTCGCGCGCTTTCGCGTGTCCCTCGCCTCGGTCGCGCGCGCGCGCCAGCGCTCGAACGCCGCTCGCGTTCGAAACGCGCGCGCCCGATGCCCATCTTCCCCTGTCTCATGACGCCACTCGTCGAACACGCGTTGCATCGCGCGTAATCGCGCATACACCTTCCATCGCACGTCCTCGCGCTTGGTTTCCAAAACCGATCGACGCCATCGCGCGAACAGAGTCGACGCGCGCGCTCGCGCTCGCTCGCTCGCTCGCGCGCGAACGAACCATCGCCACTGTTCGATCGTCACCAACGCCACGCGCATCGCTCGCGCCCTCGACGCGCGCGCGTCGCTCGCGCGTCGCCCTTCGCCCAACGTTCGCGTTTCCTCGACGTCGTCCTCGGGCGAAATCGCGCGGTCGTCGCTCGCGTCGCTCGCGTCGCGGCGTTGACTTTGCTTCGCGCGCGCGTCTCGGCCGTCGGCTTTTCGCTCGTCTCCGTCGTCATTCGCCTTGAAGCGACGAGCGAGGACGAATGCGTGGTCGTCCATCGGCGACGAGCGCGAAAAGACGTACGTCGAGGCGAGGGGAAGGAATGGCGCAGCGCGCGGAGGATGGGTGGGATGATGGATGGTGCGGCGCTCGAGGGATATGAACCGTCGCATCGTCGTCGTCCGTGCCGTGGTCACGTCCGTCGACGACGGTCGGTCGGACGCGACCGACCGACCGACCGACCGACCGACCGACCGACCGACCGCGCGTGGACCCACTCGTCGTCGAGTCATGACCAGTGACCAATAGTCAAGCGACCACACGCGCGCGCGCGATCGACGACGTCGATCGATCGACATCGATCGACATCGATCGACGTCGATCGATCGCGCGCGCGCGTTTCCATCCATCCCTCGCGCTCGTTTTTATTTTATTTTTATTTCACATGAAAACACCAAACTTTCGATCGTCGCGCGTTTCGCGCGTTTCGCGCGATCGATCGAATGGGAATCGATCGACCGATCGATCGATCGATCGATCGACCGACCGATCGATCGACCGACCGACCGATCGATCGCGCGGCCGTCGTGGGACACGTCGACGAGTCCTCACTCGTCCTTCGTCACACCCCGCCGCGTTCGCGCGCGACCGCGATCCGATGCGCGCGCTCGCATTCGCATCGCTCGCGCGTCGACGCTCGACGTCGAGCGCGACGTCACGTCTCTCGCCAACCCGTCGCTCTCGCGCACACCAGTTCGCGTCGCTTCGATGCCGCGCGTTCACGCGTTCGCACGCACGCTCCGTTGCGAGCGACGACGACGAACACTACGCGAAGCTTCGATCGTACGCCTCGATGGTGATCGCATCGAACGGGGGCGAACACGGCACGTTGACCGGGGCCACGACCGTGGAGGACGTGATGGAGGCGCACGTCGGCGATGCGTTAGCGCTCGTCGGGGCGATCGATGCGACGCTCGCGCGCGCGCGGAGAGAACGCGCGAGCGGCGAAAGCGGCGAGGCGCGCGAGGACGACGACGACGACGACGACGTCGTTCGCGTCATGGACGTGGGTAGTGGCGCGGGGTTTCCTGGGATTCCTCTCGCGATCGCGCGTCCGCGATGGAAGGTGACGTTGTGCGATTCGTTGAGGAAGCGGACGACGTTTTTAGAAGCCGTGGCGAAGGAATTGGCGTTGACGAACGTGGATGTGGTTTGGGCGCGCGCGGAGGATTTAGCGCGCGAAGATGGGTATAGGGAGAGGTATGATATCGTCACCGCGCGAGCGGTGGCGGAGCTGCGGACGTTGGCGGAATTCTGCGTGCCGTTCGTCAAGGTGGGCGGACACTGGGCGGCGCCGAAGAACGCCGACGTCGAGGAGGAAATCGCGAGCGCGGTCAACGCGGTCGCGCTCTTAGGCGGTGGCGCCATGCGCGTCGAAAGAGTGAATGCCATCGCCCCCGATGGACGCAATCGCACGGTGGTGATCAGTCGCAAAGAGACGCCGACGGATGAAAAGTACCCGCGGCGAGCCGGCAAGGCGAAAAAGCGCCCTCTGTGACGCCGCGCGCGCGCGCGAAATCGTGGTCATAGAACGTGTACATCATCATTTCTTTTGTACGAGTATTGTATGTCGAAATCATTCATTCGGCGAAATCGCGCGACGCGTGAAGACTCGCGTTCGCCCTCGACCGCCGCGTCGACGTCGCCCGGCGGTCAACGCCCGTCGTCGCGCTCAGTCCTCGGCGCGCCTCGGCGTCGCACACGCGCGATCGCTCGCGCGCATTTCCGCGCTCGCGATCACATTTCCCACCGCCCATCGTCACCAGCGATGCCCGACGGCGCGCCAAGGGCGTTCGCCGGGAACCCGCTCTCGTTGTCCTTGCGCGCGCACGACTTCAACGCCTGGGTCGCCGAGACCTCGCGAGCGACGCAAGGCAACGCGCGCGGCGACGGACGCGAAGGCGTCGATGGGCGACAAGCACCGTCGTCGAGCGCGCGCGCCAGGGGCGATCGCGCGATGAAGCCGGTGTATAAGACACTGACGATGACGGTGGATGATCTCGGCAAGGCGCCCAAGGCGTGGCGGGAGTTTCTGTGTCTGGACAGCGCAACGTCGTCGTACGGGCGACCGAAAGACGTAGAAGACGCGAAGAGACGATTAGATGGAAACGTGTACGAGTTTATTGGGAATTACATACGCGCTGGGGTGGTGATTGTGTGCGCGGTGCTGTACGAACGACCGAGCGCGGTGGTCGGGTTGCTGGCGACCGCGAAAATGTACGCCTGGATGGAGAGTAACGTCGCGGCGACGACGGAGACGTGGCATCAAATGATACGAATGGTCATCACCGCGGCGGCGTGGTTTGTGATGATGTACACGAAGGCGTCGGCGGCGCTTTCGTTGTCACTGTTGTGCACGGTGGCTTTCACGTGCGCGCACGGGTGCTTTCGCCGACGAGACGCGCCTAAACCGGTAAAAATGGGTCGGTACATCGGGCATGGATTGAAGTGGGAGATTCAATCGCCGAAGAAGTCAAGGTGATGATCGCTTCGCGCGCGGGCGCGAGTGAGCTTTAGATATTTGTAGTTTTAGATATAATGTGCGCGACGAGAGGCCGAGGTAACAATGTCTCGTCAAAGCGAACTTTGAGCGCGCCTCGTGGAAAACGGTCGTTAAATCGCGACGCGCGTCATGCCACGCTTATCCGCAGTCGCTACCGTAGGCGCGAACAGCGCGAACTCGGGCTCGGGGATCGCCACCGATCCGAAGCCGGCGGCGTCGGCGCCAAAGCCGAAACCCATCGAAAAGTGCTTCCATCGTCTGTACACCGTCGAGGACGAAAATAATTCATACGAATTCGAGCACGTTCCGCAAGGATACACACCAGTGCGGGAGAGAAGTGCGAAAGAGAAGGGTTTTAATGTTGATGGGTCCATGATCGTTCCGGACGCCCCTAAAGTGCCCGGGTACGATCCATTCGATCAACTGTTTCGATGGCCCGACGGCGAGCTGCGCCGGGAATACCCACCGCGGAATCCGTACGTCGTCGCCGTTCGCAAGCGCTGGCACGAGCTCACCACTCACTGCCGAATGGAAGGAGGCGATGCAGAATGCGCCAAAGGCGAGAGTTATCGCTACGGGATCGGCGTGTTGTGGTGTGCGCACGCGAGATATTTGACGACAAAGCTGAACATCGAACCCGAATGGAACGACAGGCAAGAATGGTACGGCTTTGATGAGAACAAACAAGATGGGTTGATGAATGATTCACATCCGATTTATAAACTATTACGCGATGGCGGAGGGAAGTCGTATGAAGATCTCGTCAGAGAGTCAGATGCGCGCTACGACAAGTTGTTCAACGACGCGTGGGACGAAGCTCGGAAACGCGACGAAGAAGGTGCAGCCTACGTTGCGCCAAGCCGACTGGAGAACTTGCGAAATCCGGGTGGGGAGACACCTTTTCGATGTGAAGCGATAGGTAAAGAGTCGCCGACTGGACCACTCACTTCTTGCACCGGCGTCGATGAATTAGAGTAATTAGAAAAATTCTTGGCGGTGTTTGATGTAATAATACAGAAACTCTTCTTACGACGACGGGGAAGACGAGATCAGGCTGTTTGGAAGATATTTTGGGAAACTGATACACCCATTTTCTCCGCCGCCTTATCGAGGGCATCGATTTCCCCCGCGGTGAGGCGAAACGAGAGCGCGCCCAAGTTATCCTCAAGCTGACGAACCGTTTTTGCACCTGGGATTGGCACGGTGTCTTTGCAGATGCACCAATTGAGCGCAACCTGCGCCAGCGTCTTCCCGCCGTGCGCGCCGCCGACTTCGCGCATCGTCTCAAGAAGCATCGGCAACGGCGGCAACACGCCTTTGTACGCTTGTCCGCGAAGACCGGGTGGCGGATTCGATACGCTATACTTGCCGGTGAGCAATCCCAGAGCGAGCGGCGAGTAAGCGATGAACCGAATTCCAAGCTCGTCGCACGTCTCTTTCGTGCCATTGAGCTCGGGAAACCTAGAAAGCAATGAGTACTGCACCTGCAACGTCGAAATCGGCACCCCTCTCGCGGACATGTACTTGTGAATCTTTCGCAACTGTTTCGGCCCATAATTACTGAGCCCCACGGCGCCGATGACGCCCTCGTCGTACGCGTCCGCGATCCCCGCCCAAAGCGCTCCTTCCTGCAACGGCTGGTAATTTCCAGTCGACCAATGCAACTGACCTAAATCAATCTTCTCCCGCCTTAATCTCTTCGCGCTCTCCTTCGCCGCGTCCACGAACGACCTCGACGACAACCGCCACGGATACGGCGCCAACTTCGTCGCCAAAATCACCCCATCCTTCTTCGCGCTCGCGCATTCGGAATAAAACTTCCCTAAAAGCATTTCCGACCGACCATCTCGCCCGTACGAATCCGCGCTGTCGAACAATCTCACCCCACCCTCCACCGCTCGATCGAACACGCGCTGGAGCTCCGAATCCATCGTTTCGTCGTATTGAAACACAATCTCGTTCCCCCAGGCCCAGCACCCTAGGCCTATCGTCCCGATCGCACGTAACTTTTCTCCCTCTGCGTTCGCATGCGCGTTCATCGCACCCGCGAACGCGAGCGATGCGCCGGAGAGCATCGCGTCGCGTCGTCCGCGCGCGCGCCCGCGCGCCGTTCCGTCGGCTGTCGACGACCACTCCGGCGTACGCTCGTTCGAGGACGACTCCATCGACGACGTCGACGACGCGAGCGTACGAACGCGCGCGCGAGGACGACGCACGGCGCGCGCGAGATCGATCGTCAACGACATCGTCCTCGTCCTCGTCGTCGTCGCGCGATGCCGCGTCGTCGCGGTCGCGAACTCGCGTTCGTCGATCGACGAGCGCTCTCACGGATGGAGTAGAGTATGTACGTAATGTCCGAGGATTTTAGATATTTTTATATTTTATATTTCTCGGACTTTTATTATGTACTTAAAATCGTACAGTATTATCTCATTCTACTTAAAATATATAGTCTATACTCCATTGAAATACATGGTAAACACGCGTACGAAAAGGAACATCACGCCCATGCTCGCGCACGGCGTCGTGCGTCGTCGCGACGACGTGACGTCGATGTCATGTGATGATCGCACTATAGTATCTCACTTTACGT
>Ga0222712_10000545_pt1 | contig 49044 bp, 60 predicted proteins | sample C33_657DmetaG_FD_165043 | JGI IMG/M metagenome (GOLD analysis project Ga0222712, IMG submission 165043) | Estuarine water microbial communities from San Francisco Bay, California, United States - C33_657D | ecosystem: Environmental > Aquatic > Marine > Unclassified | place: USA: California... | reverse complement strand
TCCCCATTATGGATGGAGGGGGTAAGGGGCTTTAATTAGTCGTAATACAATCCACAAGTTGTAGGAATACTGGACAATTCTACAATACACACTCAGCTTCCGAGTGAGACCTCCACGTAACTTTGGGGGTAGGGTGAAGATGTCCTGAGGATAACCCTGAAATATGGGTGAAAGTATAGACTCACCGTGGATGGTTACTATTGTCTAACGAATCTTAGGCATATCGGTGTGGATACTATGTCGCCAAATACTAAAACTTAAAAGGTTCTCCCAAAATGGCGTGGGGATGATTCAGAACCTTTTTTAAAAAAAAAATAAAAATGAAAATAATTGTTTTGTTCCTTTTATTACCAATATTATCATATTCACAGAGATTTGAATTGAAAACTGAAATTGTTGAATGGAAAACAGGTAAGATGGGAAAAATAATAATTAAAGGTTCGGAGTATGATGTATATGCAAAATGGGACAAAGAATATGAATCATTAACCGAAACAATGTTGTTTACTCCAAAACACAGGGTTTTAATTCAAAAGTCACCGACAATGTATTATAAAACAACATATTTTCAAAATGGTAGAATTGAATGTGAGGAAATTCCAAGAAATTGGTTTTGGGATGTAATTGTTAACATGTTCTTTTTACCTCAATAAAATTTCATTGTCACGTAACTCAGCGGTAGAGTTCTTCTCTGATACGGAAGCGGTCATAGGTTCAAATCCTATCGTGACAACTTAATGTCTTCGTAGCTCAGTTGGTTTAGAGCACTAAACTTTTAATTTAGGGGTCATGGGTTCAAGTCCCATCGGGGACACAATAAGGTCGGTTGGCCGAGAGGTTAGGCGTCGGTCTGCAAAACCGCTTACACAGGTTCAAATCCTGTACCGACCTCAAATACGCGTCTGTAGTTCAGTTGGTAGAGCACTGGTCTCCAAAACCAGTTGTCGGTGGTTCGAGCCCATCCAGGCGTGCAATTGGGAGCGTCGCATAGCGGCAATTGCTGCGGACTGTAAATCCGCCCTCTTTAGAGTTCATAGGTTCGAGTCCTATCGCTCCCACAATAAATTGTCCTTTGGTGTAACGGCAGCACGTCTGGTTTTGGTCCAGAAATTTGAGGTTCGAATCCTTGAGGGACAACAATGGTTTCATAGTTTAATTGGATAAAATATTTCGCTACGGACGAAAAGACATTGGGGTTCGAATCCCTATGAAACCACAATTGGCGATGTAGTTCAGTGGGAGAACACTTGATTCATATCCAAGAAGTCGGTGGTTCAATTCCACCCATCGCCACTCTTTTCCAATCGTCAAGGTATTTATTATTATGGAAAAAATTACAATGACAAAAGACCAGTTATTTAAAGCTATTAACTTAGCTGAACAAAAATCTGGTGAAAACAAACTTAGTTCAGATAAAGAACCAAAGTTATATACCTTATCAGATAAAGTTGTTAAATTATTAACAGAGAGAATCAAAGACGAGTATACTGCACATTATTTTTACAGAGCGGCAGCAAATTGGTGTAATGATGTTAATTACAAAAAAGCCGCAGCATACTTTGAAAATGAAGCTTTAGATGAATTGGTTCATGCTAAAAAAATTGAAGATTATATGACAGGTTTCAATGTAATTCCCCAAATTCCATCGGCAAATCCAAAACATACTTTTTCAAATTTGATTGAAATTGTTCATGAAGCTTATACAATGGAATTAAATTTGATGAATGCATACAACAAAGATTCTCACACTGTTTTTGCAGATGACATTACAACTTTTGACTTTTTACAAGAATTAAGAGAGATTCAAAAAAATTCTGTTGTTGAATATAACGACTTAATAAATGCATCAAATCTTATAAGTAAAACTGATAAATTCCAAGTTCTATACTTTGAGCAGACTTATTTTTAACTTATTTTAAATAATAAAAAATAAAATCCCTCTGAGTTTGAAATTCAGGGGGATTTTTTTTATATTTGCATTTCAGAAAATTATATAATGTTACAGAGAAATAGAAAATCATTTAGAAAAATTGTTAAAGAATATAAAGATGCCACCCCATACGAAATATGGGAAGGAGTTAGAGATAATTTTGTATTTGGATTCATTGGTGCAACTTTGGTTGTATTCATTGCAACCAAAACAGATTTGGCGGTATTGTTAGGGTATCTAACATATTATTTTTTCATGGGTAAGATTGTTAATAGACCAAAATATGTTACCGATTTAGGTAAATTGATTGTTTTTCCAATACCGTCAGCCCTTGGAGCGTTTACAGGATACAAATTAACATATATTTTATTGGAGATGATTAAATAACGGAAGGTTACCCAAGTTGGTGAAGGGGCTTGTTTGCTAAACAAGTAGGATGTAAAAGTCGCGAGGGTTCGAGCCCCTCATCTTCCGCCAAAATTTTGAAAAAAAAAATAAACAATTATATTTGCAACATGGAAAAACTGTCACACGTAGGAAACAACATTGTAGGCTCTGAAATCATTAAAATATCTCAACAAATCAAAGAGATTTCAAAAACAAAAAAAGTATTAAATTTAACCATTGGTGATTTTGATTCAAACATAAATCCAATACCTAAAAAACTTAAAGATTACATTATTGAATCTTATAATGAAAATCTAACAAACTATCCTTTATCTGCGGGTCAATTAAACTTAAGACAATCAGTTAGTGAGTACCTTAAAAAAAGACAAGGTGTTGATTATAACGAAAATGAGATATTAGTTGGTGGTGGAGTTCGTCCGTTAATTTATACAGTTTACAAAGCATTGGTTAATGACGGTGAAGGGGCAATCTATCCTGTACCATCTTGGAACAATAACCACTATAGTTTCTTACACGGAGCGGTTAAACAAGAAATTGAATGTACCCCTGAAAACTCATTTTTCCCAACGGTTAAAGATATTGACATGGCAATCAATGACAATACATCTCTAATTTGTATTTGTTCACCACAAAATCCAACAGGTCGTGTTATTGACCCTGAAGTATTAAAAGGTATTTGTGATTTGATTGTTAATGAGAATAATGTTAGAGCGAATCAAGTAGGTTCAAGACCTTTGTATTTGTTCTTTGACCAAATTTATTCTGACTTGAGTGTTGATGGTTCATTTGTCCATCCTTTAACATTATGTCCTGAAATTCGTAACTATTTGATTTGTGTTGATGGTATTTCTAAATCATTATGTGCCACAGGTATTAGAGTTGGTTGGGTATTTGGTCCTCAAGACATTATGGGTAAGATGACAGAGGTTTTCTCTCACATTGGAGCTTGGGCTCCCAAACCTGAACAAAACGCTGTTGCAAGGTACCTAAATGATTATGAAGACATGACCGGTTTTGTCACAATGAAAACAAAACAATATTCTGAAATCTCAACTAAAATCTGTGATAAGATTGATGAGTTAAAAGAAAAAGGATTCCGTATTGATTGTCAACGACCTGAAGGCGGAATTTATATTTCAATTTACTTGGGTGAATCTTTATCATTTCCAAATATAGAAATTTACACCAAATTCTTAATTGATAGATGTGGTATTGGATTGGTACCTTTTGAGTACTTTGGTTCGAAAGAAAACAAAGGATGGTTCAGAATGTCGATTGGGGGAGTTGACCCAAGTAACGTGGATGAAATTTTAATGGCGTTAGAAACATTGACATTAAAATCATTAGATGAAGTAAATTCTTGGATAATCTAAAAAATTATTTAAATAGAATTTACAATAACCTTACTTTTGATTATATTTATGTTTTCAAAATAGAAAGATTAAAAACAAATAAAAACAAACAATTATGAGAAAAATCGCAGCTTTATTAGCAATCGTAGCATTGACATCTTGTGGAAACGGAACATCAACAACTGAAGTTGAGTCATGTGACTCAACAGTATGTACTGATTCAACATCAGTTTGTGCTGACTCAACAGCAGTTTTAGTTGATACTGTAGAAGTAGAGACTAAGTAATTTAAAACTACTATGAAAAACAAAAAACCCACCATATGGTGGGTTTTTTTATTTTATAAGACCTTTAATCCTATCAATATTTTCTTGTATTTTTTTATTCGGTTCTGTCTTAAAAAGATTATTTTTTAGGTCTCTATAAGTTTTTACTAATAATCTTGAATATTCATTATCACCAGTACTACGATAATCATTATAATCATTATTAGAACTTGTTTTTGATTTTTTTGGGGTTTTATCTTCTTTGTATGGGTCAATTGTTTTTTGATAACCGCCTGTATATAATGTTATCCTAACGTCATCTTCTGATTTACCAAGTATATCACCTTTACTAACACTCTGTCCCGTTTTCAATTTTGTTTTTTCTAAACCACAATATTGTAAATGAGATTTTCTGTCACCATCATCAAATTTTATAATTAACTTATTTAAACAATTTGGTGTTGTTGAACCAACTGTAACAACTCCATCTACAGGAGTTTTGATTCTTAAATTTGATTCTTTTGGTAAAATAATTTCACCAGACCTTAAATTAAAATTATTACCGAATGAAGAGTAAAATCTTGATTCGTTTACTCCTACCGCATTCAATATTGATTTTCCTAAACTTTTAGCAAATTCTCTCGCACCATCAGAACTTTGAGTTGTTGTACTTGGTGTTGTTGTACTTGGTGTTGTTGATGATTGAGTTCCTGTGTTTGATGTAGTAGTCCCACTTGGTTGTTCAGTTGAAGGAGAACTTGTTGTGTTAGATATGTGAACATGGTTATCATGACCTTTAACTCCAAATGTTAAGACAGCCTTTGGGTTTGCAGAACCTTCTTGATTTTTTGTATAACCCATAGACACCAATGCTTGTACCAATTTATTAGCATCTCCACTATTGGAAGGACTGACTGCTTTACCATTTATCATACTAATATCAACAGCATTTCCACTTGGGTGTCTAGATGGAAGACTTTCATGTCCTGATATTGCAGTTGTAATATCAACTTGAACACCAGCTATTTTTGCGGCTTTTTCAATATCTTGTAATAACGCAACATTGATATTATCTCTCGATGGGTAACTTCCCTTTACGATTCCATCTTTAAAATCAACATTATCATAAACATCTTGAGCCTCCTCAATTTTATTACTTTCAAGGATTGTATTGTAAATTGATAATATATCTTTAATTATTTTTGTTTGACTACTCATGATATATAAATAGTTTAGTATAAATAAAAAAAACCGACTATGTGTCGGTTCTCTTTGTATAACTTAATCTCTTAATTTTAGGTTCATCTAAATTCAACTCATTGACTATTTCCTCTAAAACTTCTTTTGTCGAATCTTTTTTAAATTTATTTAATTTTAATGTCTTAATAATCCAGTTAAATAATTTTTTCATAATGTTTCTTTTGGGAATGATACCCATAGTAATAAATATGTTAAAATTATGGGAAACGGTGTGAATACTAATATAACAAATAAAACCCTAATTAGTGAATCATCAATATTAAAATAATCTCCTAATCCTTTACATACACCAGCAATTTTTGATGATTTAGCTCTATATAGTTTTTTCATACTTTATTCAAAGTTTTTGTTGTTTAGTTCTTTAATGGATACATCATTATTTTTCCAAGCTTTCCAAGTATCAAAATCTTTTAAATCCTCTATGGTTTTTTCATGTACTAATACAAACCCTTCAGGTGCAACATTTGATAATTTAGACATTGGTCCTTCTTCTTCTAAAATTTTTTTAATATTAACCATTTAAAAATTTAATTACTTTTTCTTTTATTCCTGATTGTTTAATCCCTTCTCGACTATTTGGAGTTAGTACAAAATTATTTAACCCCCAACTATATTGACCATCCTCAGTTCTTCGTAAAGACATATCCAAATCATCAATTGCAACCCATTTTAAGATTGATTTGTATGATGTTAAATATTCTGCGATTTCCAAACTACGAGTTTGTTCCAATTCAATACTTCTATGCCAAGGAAAGTCCTCATAATTGTCGTAAAGTATTGAATCCGTAAATCCAATTGGTTTTTTTACGATTCCCTGTGATTCGTAGTATTCACCCATTTCTTCAACAGAGGCCCAACGTTTCCAATCTGATGATACCACAATTTCAGCATTGGTTTCTTCTAAAATTTCATTTAAAATTTTTACCGCCTTTTTATTAAAGTTATCAAAACGGTATTCTAACGGCATTTCTAAAGTTGTCATAGACAATTTACGACCTCCCCATTTATTTTGTTTCTTAAAACGACCACCCCACTCTGAGGATAGACAGATTACTCCGTCATGGTCCAAAAATATAACTTTCATAATACAAATATAGTATATTTATTAAAGATTACCAAGTCAACATAGACATAAAATTTTAACGGTAATATATGGAAGATGACAGTAGAAAACAGAACTTGGAGAAGAATATTCCAAGACAATTTATCACAACTATTTTTAATGATAGCCCTGTTTTTCAATCCGTTCGGGTTCGACGCAGTTCAATATGGTCTAATATTATGGACAGGAAGTTTATGGAAAGCCAACTTCGTTTTGTATTGTATTGCGGCAGTATTTTTTGGATTATATATCTACTTTCGCAGATTAGCTAAAAAACCTTAAAGAGCCTTTAATTGACCCAATTTGAATTTTTCAAAGTTCGGACCTTTCTTAAGATAAAATTGATTTCCTTTTTTGTCGTAATCTAATATTCCTGAAATTTTTGCCGAGTTAAAGAATCCGCTGTGTTGACCTCTCCATTTGGATGCAATATGCCAATCGTTTTGACCAACTCTTGAGAAATATGGTTTTCCGTTGACATCTTTTTTCTCTAATACTCCAATGTCGGTTAAGAAATCTAATTTGGTTCCTGACTTATCTGAATCCAAATAATCAACCAATTTTTTTACCATACCTTTGTTTTCTTTAAATGTAAATCCGTAACTACTTCTATTTGGCGTCCAAACAGCTTGTCCACCATGAATTGATGATATGAATTCATTATTCATTTTCATTCTATAAACAACTTGTTTTGAAATTGTCCAACAAAGCTCATTAAAAAAAGATTTAATATTTTTATCAGACGGGTTGTTAAGAAACCCTACAGGTATCTGAAAGTGTGTTGAAACATTTTCAATACCAAAATCAAATTCAGGTTCAATTTCAAAATTATCTCCAGAATAACCAATATTAAAAAAGATTTTATCTTTAATGTCAAAGGTAATCATAACTAAATATTGGTCTATATTTTCCTCATCAACAGAGATGTTCAATTCCATTGTTGCATGCCCTGGCATATCAGGAATAAGGTCTGGTTTTTGAAATTCAAGTCCTATTTTATTTTTTGTTCCTTTAAACGCCGATGATACATCTTCAAATTTATAATTGTAAAAATCAAATAACTTTTTGAAAAATAATTTACCTCGTTCTTTTTGAGATTCTTTGAAATCTTCTCTAATAGTCTCAATAACTTTTGGAGCCCCTAAATTAAAAACTTCTTTTTCTCTATCTGACATTCTTTCATCAGTTGAGTCATACCAAGTTTCTACATTTGGTGTCATGTGAATGGCTATCTTATAAAATTTATTATCTTTATTAAAATTTTTAAGAATGATGTAATATAACCCTTGGTCTTCTTTAGTGTGACTTTCAAAATAAGATGGTTGACCAGCCATGGTTGTACACCATCTGGTTCCCGCTCCGTATTTACAAGACGCTTCGTAAGTTAAAGGTTTAACAATTAAAATATTTTTGTCCTCAAATAATTTTTTAGCACCTGAAGTATCAAATGATTTCTTTTGTTGGGATTTAGACATTTCCCTGTGTTTGTCTATTGCAGAAACTAATTTATAGATGTCATACTTGTTAATATCTTTGATTTCTAATGATTGTTGAAATCGGTCAAAATCTTTAACAAGGTCTATAATATGTTCAACTTCTTCAGGAGATGAGTTTGGATGTGTGTTCTTTAACACAAAATCTGCATATTTGAAGTTGGTATCGGCTAAGTCAGAAATACCCAAAATAAACTCCAAAGTTTCAGGATATTCCTTAAATTTTTCAGTGTATTTTTTTCGTAAATCTTCTTTACGACCCTCTTGTATAAGGATTGGCGTTAATCTCATGTAAATAAATATATGAGTGTAAATAAAAAAAGGTTCCCAAGGGAACCTTAATTTGGTGGAGGTGGAGGGATTCGAACCCTCGTCTTGTTCATTTTGACAATAAATGACTACATGTTTAGGTCAACATTTTCTAATGTTCCGAAATAGTCGGTTTGTTCTTCACCATCGTAAACCTAACAACCAATGGACGACTCGAGTTAAGGTTCAGTCGTTTTTCTACCTTATAAAGATTTCTGTTCCTGGGTACATATCTTCCCGACCCGAATGTAGTGTATACTAAGCTACTTCTACAAGCTCATCTTGTTTTACAAGACCTAATAGAGCCATTTTGTTTAGAACGTTGCCGTCTGTTGTTTTAAATCAGTTGATAACGAAGTTAATTCAGCTTCGACATGCCACGTATCCCCAACTATGCCAATCAATACCGTGCACCCCCATATTTTTCAAAGAACATTAAATCACTTTCGCCCCCTGTATAGACTTACGTCAGATGCTTAAGGTCAGCCTTAACTATTAAGGGAGCCACCCGTGATTTGTTGTACAAAGGTAACAATAAATATTGAAATTCCAAACAAATTTGGTATTTATAATAAAAATCAACGGTGATTATAATAGAAGGTAGAAAAGAAGATGTTTCAAAACGTCTAAAACAGAGGTTTGAATATGATGGTTCATTTATTGACCGTATGTTATCTGTTGACCCAACAGGGTACAAATACGTTGATTATATTGCCAAACAACTTGAAAAGATTATACCTCAATTAGCCGGCGCAAAAGGTGGATTAACTGTTAACCAACAGGATGCCATTATGGGTATTTTGGGGATGGTTATTCCGTGGTTCCATAATAATGTAAATAGGATAACTGAAGATGATATTTGGAAGGCGGAAACAATTTTTAGAGAACGAAACGGAATGGTTCCAAATATAGAGGGAATTGCAAAAGCATTCAAAGATATAATACAATATGAAAACCCTGAATTCATCAGAACATTGATGGAGATTGTTGATAGTAAAAAAAGCTCTAGGGACCGAGAAAGGGAATTAAAGTCTCAAGCCGATAAGTTATATGAAGATGATGATGTTTTGGTTATAAAACCAAAAACACATGCTGCGTCTTGTTATTATGGTGCCAATACAAAATGGTGTACAAGTAGTACTGGTGGTTCAGGATACTTTGACAAATACAGAAACATGGGTCAATTGTATTATTTTATTAAGAAAAAAGAAAACGTAAAATATGCCCTTTTTAAAAATGATGAACAAAGAAGAGTTGAAGTATATAATGCTCAAGATAATGAAGTATCGTTAAGCGTTTTAATCGACACTTTTCCAAACCAAACTGATTTAATTGATGAATTGTCAGGCACTGGTGATTTTATTAAAACTCTTAGGGAATTTACCAAAGGTAAACTTAATTATCGTGAATTGGAACTTTCAGACGATTCAATAAGGAAAGTTCAACCCTACAATCCGGCAGGTCAAAGTGAAATTTATATTGAATTCAAAAATGACGAGGAGTTTTTTAAAGTGTTAGATTTATCTGAGGATGATATTTGGTTTGTTAATAGTATGTTTTCTTCTTATGGTTCTTATGACTTTATGGATTCATATACCGTTGATGAGGATTTCAAAAATGGATATATAGTTTATGGTGAATTAAATAATGATAATCTTGAAAAATTAAAACAAATTGCCGAGATTATAATTCCTGAGGAAAATTTTGATTTGGAAAATGAAGATTATAGAATTAAATTATCCAATATTTTAAAGGTATTATTTGAAGACCAAATTGATTATATTCTTGGTGACTATCAATCTGAAAAAGATAGTGAAATGATGACAACGGCAAAAAATGAGATTAGTAAAGAAATAGAGACGTTTCTTGAAAGTATTGGATATTCACTTGTTAGAAGTTTTGATGAAATAAAAACGACTGCTGCAAATATGTTAATGTGGTCGGTAAGATTAGGATTAAGAAAAGTTGATGCAATATCACTATTCAATAGGATTGTTAGTGAAAGTGGTATAAGTTTTGGAGGTTGGTCGGAAAATCAATATGAATTCCAAGATTCGGAAAATTTTGATAGTGAAGGGTTTAATAGGTCCGTTGAAAGACAATTTGATAAAATTTTGGAAAAACTTTATGAGGATGAAGATTCTGGCGGAGAAAAAATTAAAGAGTTTTTAGGATTTAGAAATAGAATTGTTAAAAAATTTGGATTAAATAAATGGAATAAATTACCTATTGATAAGAATGTTGGATTTAAAGTTGAAAGTTTTGACAGAGAAAATATGAGAGTCATTATAATGATTGAAAAACAATATAAAGGGATGCGCCGACTAAAGTTATCTGAAGAAAATTTTAATAACTTACTATATTCACCACAATTATTTGATTTATTTGAAGTTTAAGAATAAATTTCTTATATTTGCTTCATGAATAATTTAGAACTACTAAAGGACGTATTAAGCGTTCCAACAAAAACATATCAAGAGGAAAGAATGGTTACATTTTTGGTTAACTGGTTAACTGAAAATAAAATTCCACACTTTGTTGATGAATTTAATAATGTATATGCTACAAAACAAGAATCATTAGAATTACCTGAGGATTTTTATTTCCCGTGTGTTATTTCCCATACAGACACCGTTCACAACATTGACACAATCAATGTTGTTGAGGAAATATTACCAAACGCTCAAGGTGAAAAAAAATTATCTTACAAAGCATACAATGATGAAGGAAATCCAACAGGTATTGGTGGTGATGACAAATGTGGTGTTTTTGCTTGTCTGACATTATTACAAGAATTACCAAATGTTAAAGCTGCGTTTTTTGTATCTGAAGAAACAGGTTGTCATGGTTCTCTTAAAGCAAGTGAAGAGTTTTTTGAAAACGTTGGGTACGGTATTCAATTTGACGCACCTGAAAACTGGATGATTACAGAAAGATGTTTTGGTCAAGTTTTATTTGATAGAGATTCAGAATTTTTTGAGTCTTGTGATAAAGTACTAACTGAAGGAATGGATAATAACTATATGGAATATATGGTTCACCCTTACACTGACGTATATGCTTTAAGAGGTAAGTTTGACTTCTCTTGTATTAACATTTCAATTGGATATTACGACTATCACACAAAACATGAGTATGTTGTTGTTGAGGATGTTTTTAACGGAATTGATATGGGTAAGAAAATGATTGAGTCTCTTGGAAACAAGTTACATCACAAGAAATCAGTTAAATATGATTGGAGAACAAGAAACGTATTTTAAATAAAGTTTTCTAACTTATCTAAATGTCTTTTTACCATCGGGTGGTCTTGAATATCAGTAAATTCTCCACCCGATTTTTTTATGTCTTTAATACTATTAACAATTTGTTTTAAAGATGACATAATCATATTTGACACTAGTGGGTAGTTTTGAATATATGGGGATAATTTTAATTCTTTTTTGGCAATTTCTATGGGTATTCCAAGTTTGATAACAAGTTTCGCAACCATTTCTTTACCAAATCTATCGGCATCCATTTCTAATTCCCAATATTTTTTAAACAATTCTTCAAAATCTTCTAAATCATAATCAGTTAACGGATTGTCTAATCCTAATCTATTTTTATCCATCTGTTCTTCATGTCTTATTTCATGAAATATGGTATAAATAAAATCACCAAGAGTACTCATACTATTAGGAGAACAAATAATAATTTGGTCTTTGGTCCTAACACCAGCAAACCCTATAGAACATGAGTTAAGAAACTTAACGGTAAAATTATGGTCTTGAATGTAGTTTACAACAAACTTTTCAATTAAATCAACCTTTGGTTTTAATTCTTCAGGAAAATTATTTTTAAATTTTTCTAATAATCTATTGAGATTAGATTGAGGTTTTTCTTCAAAAATTTCCTTTAAAATTTGTTTGATTAAATTCTTCATCAAATATAAATATAAAAAAAGGGGAGAATAAATCTCCCCTTACTTGATTATCTACCTTTCTTTTGGATAACCACTTGTTCATCTATCACTTTGATAAGATAAGTTTTACCTTCAACCAATTTACCTGTTAGAACTTCTTCAGATAATAGGTCTTCAACTTTGTCTTGAATGGCCCTTTTCAATGGACGAGCCCCATACAATTCATCAAAACCAATTTTTGATAGATACTCAACCAATGATTCATCGTAGCTGATATTGTATTTCATGTCCACAAGACGAGTCACCAATTTATTCAATTCGATTCCTGTAATCTTCTTAATGTCTTCTTGAGACAATGAATTGAATACAATTGTGTCATCAATACGGTTTAAGAACTCAGGAGAGAAGAAATTCTTCATTTCTTTCATTAACATTTGTTTCTTAGCTTCTTCGTTACTATACGAGTTAGAAGAGAAACCAATACCTGTTCCAAAGTCCTGTAGTTTTTTAACACCCAAGTTTGAAGTCAAAATAATCAAAGTATTTTTGAAATTGATTTTTCGACCCAAACTATCCGTAACGTGACCATCATCCAAGATTTGAAGTAAAATGGTGAATACATCTTTATGAGCCTTCTCAACCTCGTCGAACAAGATTACAGAATACGGTTTGTTTTTAACTTTCTCGGTCAACAATCCACCCTCTTCGTATCCAACATAACCTGGAGGAGCCCCAACCAATTTAGATACGGTATGTTTTTCTTGATATTCAGACATATCCACACGGATAAGTGAATCTTCAGAACCAAACATTTCTTTAGCCATTTGTTTTGCCAAATAAGTTTTACCGACACCTGTTGAACCCAAGAATACGAATGAACCAATTGGACGGTTAGGGTCTTTAATACCCAAACGATTTCTTTTGATAGATTTTGCAATCTTGATAACCGCATCGTTTTGACCAATAACTTTGTCAATCAAGTTTTTATCCAAATCCAACAATGCTTTGGTATCATCCACACTCATTTTGTTTACAGGAATTTTGGTCATGTTTGAAACCACATCGTAAACATGTTCCAACAAGATGATTTGTTTCTCTTTTGCCATTTGTAATTCAAACCTTAATTTTTCTTCATCAAGTTTGATAAGTAATTTCTTCTCTTTATCACGAAGTTCTGCCGCCTGTTCATAGTTTTGTTTTTTGACAACATCAATTTTTTGTTGTTTGATTTCCGCCGCTTTCTTTTTGAGTTCTTCAATAATTTCAGGGACTTTTAATTCAGTTTGCATTCTTGCACCAACTTCATCTAAGATATCGAATGCCTTATCAGGAAATTCTCGGTCAGTAATGTATCGGTCTGCCAACTTAACACATGTTTCAATAACCTCATCACTATAATTTACTTTATGAAAGTTTTCGTATTTGTCACGAACATTCTTAAGTATTTGGATTGTTTCAGCAACTGATGATGGTTCAACAATTACTTTTTGGAATCTACGTTCCAATGCTCCGTCTTTTTCAATGTTCTTACGGAACTCATCCAATGTGGTTGCTCCAATACATTGAAGTTCACCACGAGAAAGTGCTGGTTTGAAGATGTTTGAACCATCCATGGAACCTGAAGAATTACCTGAACCAACCAATGTGTGAATTTCATCAATGAATACAATGATGTTAGGGTTAGCTTGAAGTTCTTCAATAATCACCTTCATTCTTTCTTCAAATTGTCCACGGTATTTTGTACCCGCAACAACTGAAGTTAAGTCAAGGTTAACAATACGTTTGTCAATCAAGTTACGAGGACATTCCCCATTTACAATTTTGATGGCCAAACCTTCCACAAGTGCAGTTTTACCACAACCAGGTTCACCAATGATAATTGGGTTGTTTTTCTTTCTACGAGAAAGGATTTGAGCAACCCTCAAAATCTCACGGTCACGACCAACAACTGGGTCAAGTTTACCTGCTTCTGCAAGTTTATTCAAATCTCTACTGAAATTGTCTAACACGGGTGTGTTTGAATCTGCAGTTGATTTTGATTTTTTACTCATCATTTTGTCGTCGTCATCCATTAAATCGTTCATATATTATAAATTTAGTTTACAAAGTAACAACAAATTTTGTTCGTTTCCAAATAGTTTGACAAATTGTCATAAATATTTTTTCTACATGACATTATGTCATTGATTAGTTGAAATTTTGACTTATTTTTATCAAAGGAATAAAATTTGATAATACAAAGATATAAAATAAAATTACAAAAACAAAAAAAATTATGTTTAGAAGAAGAAAAAACTTTAATGACATCTTTGGAGACTTTGACGCAATGTTTAGTCAATTTGAATCTATTCTTGGTGGGATGCCAAGTGATAGTGAGTCAGAATCAGGAACCGATGAATTAGGTGATTGGAAAAAAGAAACTTATAAATCACCTAACGGTAAAATTTTTATTACCAACTTTGTTAGAACTAATGGTTCTCATGGAACTAACCAAAGTTCGGGTATAAACTCTTTAAAAAGAAAACTTCAGATTGCAATCGAGGAAGAGAACTTTGAAGAGGCAGTTAAACTCAGAGATGAGATTAAAAATTATGAATCAAATCAAGATTCAATCAATAAACTTGAAATGGAACTCAAAAAATCAATTGAAGAGCAAGACTTTGAAAAATCAATTGAATTACGAGACCAACTTAAGAAATTAAAATCTTAAATCGGAACCCTCACAGAAATGTGGGGGTTTTGTATTTATATACATGAAGCCATTTGAAAAATTTTTAAATGAAACATTGGGAACTAAAGAATTACTTGAGATTTATCTTGAATTAAGACAGGAATTTCAAAGGTTGGGGTTTAGTGAAAATGATTTGGAAAAACCGACAACATATTCTCCAATAATGATGAGATTATTTCATAAATTTGGAGACACTCAAAAGGCTTTATTTAATCAAGTTAAAGATTATGGTTTTGATATTACATTTACTGAGTTTATGGATTATATGAAACCACTAATGTATAAAATAAACGAATTAACACCACTTAAACCAGATGGCAATAATAAAAGAAGAAATCGTCGGGACGAAGATTAAAAATGAAATCAAATCGTCAAATATTAAAGCAACCGAATACGACACAGAAACAAAAGATTTAGTTGTTGAATTTAATAACGGAGCAAAATACAAATATGATGGGGTTCCTCATCAGGTCTACACAAAACTTAGATTGGCCGAATCTCAGGGTAAATTTTTTACAACAGATATCGCAAAAAAATATCCATATAAAAAACTATAAACATCCTACTATTTATAAAGGATGAGTAATTTCCAAAAAATACTTGATAGTTTTTCTATTAAGGACACTTTAAATCCAAAAATTTGGGAAAACCCCAAAGAACCTAACAAAGCGGTAATGATACCAAAGGTTAGAAAAGGTCTTATGCGTATTGCGGAAGAATTCATTGATTATTTAGGGGAAGACATTTTTGTGGATGATATTCATCTTACAGGTTCTCTTGCAAACTTTAATTGGTCAGAATTTTCAGATTTTGATTTACATATTATTATTGACTTCAAACAATTTGAAGGTCAATCTGAATTATATAAAGAATTGTTCAATTTAAAAAAACAAGTTTTTAACGACAAACATAATATCAAAATTTTTGGTTATGATGTTGAGTTGTATGCTCAAGATGAAGAAGAACCACATTATAGTTCAGGTGTTTACTCTGTAATGAATGATGAATGGGTTAACAACCCAAAAAAATTAAAAGCCGAAATTGATAAAGGGGTTCTTGAAAAGAAAATAAAATCTTGGACAGAAAAAATTGATACTGCAATTAAAGAGGGTAAAGATTTATCAACGATTAAAAATAAACTCAAAGAATATAGAAAATCAGGATTGGAAAAAGATGGGGAGTTATCATACGAAAATTTGGTATTCAAGTTCCTGAGAAGGTCAGGACATATCCAAAAAATGTTTGATATCGCCAACAAAGAAACTGATAAAGAATTATCTATTGAAAGAACTATTCAAGAATAATTAAATTATTTGTTCTATTCATATATTTATTAAGAAAAATCAACATGTCAACACCAATAATTTCAGCTAATACACAATACGAATATACTGCAGAAATGTTAGGTTCCTTTAGTGGTGGAACATTACCAGCGGGAACTGTAGTTCCACACCCAATCTATACCAATAGTGATGGTACTGTAGAATATATTCAATTAAACGCAATTACATTAGGTGGATTTAATGGACTAAACAATTAAAACATAGAAAATAAAAATATGGCAGACTTAAAACCAATTGGTAGTGAAAAACTAACAGGTCAAAATAAGATAAACAGAATTATGGAAATTGCTCGTTTCAATGAAGTAATTCCTCAAACTATAAATGAAAGCGCTAAGTCAGAATATTCAGTATCCCTCGCCGATGGAAACAAATATGAAATTGTAAAAGAAAGACAAGGTTATATTATTAAAAAAACAATTTCAGAATCGGAAACTGATTATATTGAACCAATGAAAAATAGAAAATACTATTCTTCATATTCTCAAGCATTCAAAAGATTAAATCTTTTGGCAGGAGAATTAAATAGAATCAATGAAAATGAAGAAGGTCTTTCATTATACGGTGAACAAAAAAAATTCACTTTAAAAACTCCGAAACCAGCACCGGCACCTGAAGCTGAAGTACCCATGGTACCGCCAGCAGCACCACCAGCGGTTCCAAGTCCTGAATTACCTCCATCACCAATTGAAGGTGGGGAAGATATGGGAGTAGAAGATATGGATATTGAAGACACACCTGAAGTTGATGACGTTGATATTGATATTGATGCTGACGTTGAGGATGGTGGAAATGAAGATGTTGAAGGTACTGTTACTTTCAAAACAATTCAAAAACTTACAGGTAAATTAACTCAAAAAATTAGAACTCTTGATAGTCAAGAAGGAATGACTTCTGAAGATATCAAATATGTTATCAATATGGTTATTTCATCACTTGATTTAAAATCATTATCTGAAGAAGACAAAGAAGACATTATGTCAAAATTTGAAGAAGATTCTGAAGATTTGGGTGGTGATGATATGGATGGTGAAGATATGACTGACGATACTGAAGTTGAAGATATTCAAGCGGATATGGATGTTGCGATTGAATCTGAAATGGAAGAAGAAGACTACGGTAACGGAGCAATCTTTGATAGTATTTTTGGAGAGTCAAAAGTTGACAAGGTAATTTCAAAATATTTTGAGGTTTCAAAAAAAGAAATTAGAGAAAGTAAAGAAAAACAAATCCAAGAAACGGCTAAGAAAAAAACAATAGTTAACCAAATCATGGAATCAGTAGTTAAAATGACTGAAACTATTGAACAAGAATTGGCTGCTAAGAAATTTGTAAAAGAAAATTTAAATTCTAAATTTGTTGGAATTACAAATAAAAAGAATTTAGTTTTTGAAACTAAAACAGGACAAGTTAGAATAACACCAAACGGAGATTTAATATGAGCTATTTAACTTATGTTAACGGACTAGGTCCTAACTATAAGGGAGATAATTTATATGAATTCATTTTTTCAGATAGTTTGGACGTTTGGGGAGAATCTTGGGAAAGTAAACCCTCTAACGGTTATCCGACTCCACCTGAATTACAATATATTAAGAAAGTAGGAGTTTTGAGGAATACTGATTTAAAATTAGAATTGATTCAAAACTCCGATTTTTTTTGTATGATAGACGCAATAGATGATGTTGTTGCATTAGCCTGGGAACCCGAAGAATCTGAAGGACAAAAAAGATTAGTATTTAGATTTGGGAGTACAGAACAAGATATTAAAGATAAACTCTACGAAAGAGATTTGATTTTAGAATTTGAAAAAAAATTAGTGTATGAAAGTTAATAAAAAAGCCCTTCAATTGATTGATAAAGGTTTATCGTCTAAAACAGTTAGTAAATTAACTGAATCACAAATAGATGTTTTGCATAAAAAATTAGTTGCAGAACAAATTATGGTTTCAAAAACAGACACCTCTAAAATTCAAGATTTAAAAAATAAGAAACAAACGTTTCAAGTTTATGAAAAAGAGCTTGAAGAGGATGATGATTTTGATTTAGATGCTGACCAAGCTTATACGGGACAATTGGGTTCACATGATGCAGACCAACCGGCAGATGATGGTATGGATGATGACACTTCACCTCAAAATCATGACAGTAAAATGATTGGGATGTCAGAAGAAAAAGAAGGTCCAAACCCTTGGGCTATCTGTCATTCACAAGTCGGTCCAAAAAAATCAAGGAAATGGGAGAGATGTGTCAGGGAAGTAAAAAAACAATTGAAAGAAGGAAAAAATCCTGTATCTTTGTTTTTAGAAACTCAAATAGAAAAAATTGTGGAAAAACATATACCCCCAAGAATTACAAAAAGTGATTTGTTAAAAGTTATTAAAGAATCAACTAAAGGTAGTGAACCATCATCACCTAAAACAAAATCAGATGTCAGTAAAAAACCCGGGCCTTCTAAACGTTTTGAAACTAAAGAACAGGCAACGGCACCAGCACCTGCAAAACCTACAACTAAACCAAGTACTAGACCAAATACTACTCCAAAGGAAAAACCATTTAGTCCGGGAAAAAATCCTGCACCAGCAGTTAAACCAGCACCAAAGGCAGGTAAAATTAGTCCTGAAACGGCAAAAGAAAAGGTGATTGATGTAATAATGAAAATTTTAGAAAAGTAATATATGAGAAAGAAATTCAACGAACAAATAGATTATGGAGATAGACCTGAAAGAATGGACCCAAACCTGGTGCGAAAATTAGGTAGTCCTGAAAACCTTTATGCTAAAAATCCAGCATTGAAAAGAGGAACAGAAGATGTTCAAAAATTGGTTAGTAGTAGATTTCAAAAAGTTGCACAAAAATTAAGTCAAGTTACTGGTATTGAAGACCTTAGTTCTAAACAGGTCCAACAAATGATTTATTCAGAAATGATGAGAAAACTTCCTAATATTATGAGGATTGAATCATCACATAGAGACGAGTTAATCCAATTGGCGATAGATGCATCATTAGACGAAACTGAGACACCTGAAAATTGGTATCAAATTGAGGCAAGTTTAGGAATGCCGAATGCAGATAATTTTAGATTTAATCCTGAAGATGAGGAAGAAGATGATGAGGAAGAAGAGGATAATGAACAACCTAGTATACCTTCATTTGATATTGAAGACTTAACAGATGAAGAAATTTTAGAATTAGAAAAACACAAAAGAAATATAATTAACGCTATTATTCAGGGTGCAGCAAAAAAAGGACACTACATTTTTCAAAAACCGGAAATTAAATCAAGATTAGATGCGATTGACCCATCTTTATATCGAGATTATTTGGGTATAATGGCAATCAATGATTTCATGTATTTCAGTATGGAACAAATGATTGAAATGATGAGTCAAACAGGTCAAGGTGTTGCAGGTAAAGTTGAATTAGGTAATGCTGATGAAGATGGTGAAGGGGGTGAGGACCAACCTGATACTAAAATCATGGCAACCGGACTTATTTTTCCAATACTTTGTCATGAAATTATAAAAGGTTTAGAAGAAGCCAAAGGACGACACGGATATCCTAAAGACCCAAAATTAGCTAATAAAGTTTTAAGTCAAACGGACACTTTAAGTAACGAACCAATGCAATTAAGGATTGGACCTGAAATAGTTGAGAGAATTAGATTTGCGTTACCGGATGAGATATTTGACCCAAGTAATAAAGGGTTGATAAATTGGTTTCACATCTTATTATATCAAATAGAAGCTCAGGAATTTTTAGAAGTAATTGGTAATGCAATTTCTGATGATAAATCAAAAGTCAAACTAGCAACTAACAGATTTCAAGAAATCGTTAAAGAAGCTATGGTAATGAAACAAGAGTTTGAAGATTATAAGGAAGAACAAGGTGTTGATTTAGATAGTGATGACGACAATGATGATATGTTAGATGACTTTTTAAGCGACCTAGGAATACCTAGAGCACCAAGAAACTAATGTGTGAATAAAGAACAACTGATTATTGAGGTTACGAAGTGTATGAGGAATACTCCTTACGCACTTCGTACTTACTTACAAACATACGATAATACCGTATCCAAATATGTCCCATTGGACTTATTCCCCGACCAAGTTAGTTTAATAGAAGATTACGACAAATACAATGAAAACATTGCATTAAAGTATCGTCAGGCGGGTGTATCTACCGTAACCGCGGCTTGGATATCAAAAAGATTAGTATTTGCTAAAAAGAACAAACCTGAAAAAATCCTTATCATTGCCAACAAGTTAGATACATCAATGGAGATGGCTAACAAGGTAAGAGGATTTACCGAACAATGGCCAGCATGGGTCGGTGTTACGTTTTCAAAAGAAAAGAATTCCCAAAGACATTTTAAGTTAAGTAACGACTGTGAAGTAAAGGCAGTTGCTACATCAAAGGATGCTTTGAGGGGTTATACACCTACCATCCTTGTATTTGACGAGGCGGCGTTTATTGAAGCGGACTCAGATTTTTGGTCTGCCTGTATGGCGTCCCTATCTACAGGAGGTAAAGTTATTGTTGTATCCACTCCAAACGGATATGACCCAATATATTACGAAATTTATGACCAATCATTGAGAAACATGAACGATTTCAAAGTTTCTGAAATGTTTTGGTATCGTGACCCTCGTTACACTAAAGATTTATATATGGTCAAAACAAATGATTTAGTTCATTTTCTTTTGAATCGTGAAGAATATTCTGATAAAGATATTATTGATTTATCAATCGAAAATCCATATGACAGAGACCATTCGGTTGTTACGGATTACATATCACAAGGATACAAACCATGTTCTGCGTGGTTTGAGGGTATGGTTAAAAAACTTAAATTCGACAGAAGGAAAGTAGCTCAGGAGTTAGAATGTAATTTTTTAGGTTCGGGTGATAATGTGTTTGAATCTGAACTTATGCAAAATATATCCAAAAATATGTTGCGCGACCCACAAGCAAAATTGATGGGAGGTGCGTTATGGATATTTAAAGAACCTGTAAACGGTCATAAGTATGTTATGGGTGTTGATGTATCTCGAGGTGATTCCGAGGACTTTTCATGTATTCAAATCGTTGATTTTGACGAAAGAGAACAAGTATTGGAATATGTTGCTAAAGTTCCCCCCGATGTGTTAGCAGAAATCGCATATAAGTGGGGTAGTATGTATAGTGCCTATTGTGTGATTGATATCACAGGTGGTATGGGTATTTCAACAGCAAGAAAACTTCAAGAGTTAGGTTATCAAGGAGGTTTATATGTCGACAACGTTGATACAAGTAACAAATGGAAATATGACCCAAAAATAAACGAAAGAATTCCTGGTATAAATTTTAACTCAAAAAGAGTTCAGATTATTGCCGCATTTGAAGAAGGTGTAAGACACGGGTTTAGAATTTATTCAAATAGGACATATAATGAAATGAATACATTTGTTTATATAAACGGAAGACCTGACCACCAAAAAGGTCATCATGATGATTGCATCATGAGTATTTCCATGGCATTGTATGTTGCAGAAAAATCGTTTCAATCATTAGAAAAAGTTACCAATCATACCAAGGCTATGTTGAACTCATGGTCAACTGCAGTAAGTGAAAATAAAAATTCTTCTGAATTTTTTAATCCTATGGTACCACAAATGGGTAAAGGTTCCAATATGGGTAATCTTGGTGAAGCAACTAAGGCCGATTATCAAAAATACGGGTGGTTATTTGGCGCACGTTAACTATTTATATTATCAAGGTAATTAGTAAATTTGAAATATGAGTGAGAACAATTTAACAGTTTGGCAGAGGCTTTCCAAAACTTTTGGACCAAACTCTTTATTAAAACAAGATTATCCAACCTTCAAGTTTGATAAAAAGGAACTTTTGCGCACTCCCAATCGTGATGATTACGAGAGAGAAAAACTTCAAGCTCAACAAACTTATTATTTAACAAATCAATGGGCTAAAGTTGAAAATAATTTATATTCTCAGGCGATTTATTATGAACCATCAAGATTATCTGCTCAGTATGACTATGAATCAATGGAGTATACTCCTGAGATTTCAGCGGCGTTAGACATTTATTCTGAAGAATCTACAACAACAAACGAAGATGGTTTTATTCTTCAAATTTACTCAGAATCAAAACGTATTAAATCAGTATTAGCCGATTTATTTAATAACAATTTAGATATTAACACCAACTTACCAATGTGGACAAGAAATACTTGTAAGTATGGTGATAACTTTGTTTACCTTAAATTAGACCCTGAAAAAGGTATTATTGGTTGTCAACAATTACCGACAATTGAAATTGAACGTCATGAGGTAGGGGTTAGTGCAAAAATTACTGTAGATATTACACAAGAAAAAGAAGAAAATAAAAAGGCTCTTCATTTTACTTGGAAAAATAGAAACATGGAATTCCAATCATGGGAGATTGCTCACTTTAGATTATTAGGTGATGATAGAAAACTTCCTTATGGTACGTCTATGTTAGAAAAAGCAAGACGTATTTGGAAACAATTATTGTTATCTGAAGATGCGATGTTAATTTATCGTACGTCACGTGCACCTGAAAGAAGAATGTTTAAAGTATTTGTTGGAAACATGAACGATGATGACGTTGAAGCATACGTAAACCGTGTTGCCAATAAGTTCAAAAGAGAACAAGTTGTGGATTCCAAAACAGGAAATGTGGACATGAGATTTAACCAAATGGCGGTTGACCAAGATTACTTTATTCCTGTTCGTGACCCTGCGGCGCCAGACCCAATTACAACATTACCTGGTGCAACAAACTTATCAGAGATTGCCGATATCGAATATATTCAAAAGAAATTATTAACAGCTCTTCGTGTTCCTAAGGCATTTTTAGGATTTGAAGAGGTTGTAGGTGATGGTAAAAACTTATCATTACAAGATATCCGTTTTGCTCGTACAATCAACAGAATTCAAAAAAGTATGATTGCTGAATTAAATAAAATCGCAATCATTCACTTATTCTTGTTAGGGTTTGAAGATGAATTACAAAACTTTACATTAGGATTATCCAATCCTTCAACACAAGCGGATTTGTTGAAAATTGATGTTTGGAAAGAAAAAGTTTTATTATACAAGGATTTGGTTGCAGACCCAGGAAATGGTATTCAACCTACATCTTCAACATGGGCTAAAAAACATATTTTTGGATGGTCTGATGAAGAGATTAGATTGGATTTACAACAACAAAGAATTGAAAGAGCTGTTGGTGAAGAACTTAAAGCAACACCTACAGTTATTACTAAGTCAGGATTGTTTGATAACATTGACAAATTATACGGTAACACTTCAGGTGGAACTGCAACAGCATCAACAACACCTACGGGTGGTGAAGAATCATTTGGAGGTGGAGGAGGATTTGAAGCTCCACCAGCGGGAGGAGAACCAGCGGGAGGAGGAGAACCTCCATTACCACCGGCACCTGAAGGTGGCGAAGCTGCGGTTACACCAGAATCAAAGATTAAAAACATGAATTTATTGGTAGAAAATAATCTATTAGAAGGTTCAACATTTTTAGATTTAGGTCAAGCTCAAGAATCTTTAGGAGAAATTTCAAAAGAATTGGATAAGTTATTAAATTCCTAATATTTATATTGAAAACACACTCAAATGACTTTCGGAAAAATTAAATCCATAATTGAAAACAATCTTATTGAATCCTACAAAGATGAAAAGGAATTCAAAAAATCGTTAAAGGAATTCAAACATAATGTTTTGAATAATAAAACTATGTCAAAACTTTATTCCTTATACGACCAATTAAGCATGCCGCAAGGATTAAATGAATCTGACGCTAAAGATTTTTTAGAAGAAGGTATCCATTTAATTCAAAAATTATTACCAACCATTAAATTACCAAAAACATTATCGGAAAATGTTGTGAACAAATATTCTGATATTGATGCGTTAGTATATACAAACAAATTGAATTTATCAGAAAGAGTAACGTCTAAAAAGAATATAACAAGTGTGTTAACTTCAACTAAAGAAACTATGAAAGAATCTATTCGTATCCCTTTGAAGACTATGGTTAGTATTGCGAATTCTAATTTAAATAAAGTTGTTGAAGGTCTTGATGAGTCAGATAAAAAAGAATTTCTTCAATTGATTTCCGAAGATACAAAAATTTTAGAAGATAAGTTTGAAACAATCCGTGAAAGCGCGATAAACAAACTTAATGTTATTTTGGAAAATGAAAAAGAGTTTGAATTGAAAACAAAATTGTCTGAAACAATTGATAGATTGAAAGTTGAAAAGTTTGACCAATTGAATTTTTTGAAGATTAAAAGTTTGGAAGAATCAATTTAAATAACTTCTCAGTTTTTGAACATGAGATGCTTTTAAAATTTCCGTTCTACGTTTTACAGATTTTTTAACAAATTCTTTTTTTTCAAATAAAATTTGATTCTGTTTGGTTTTAATAACTTTAGATTTTAAAGTTTTCAGAGCCTTTTCTACTCCGTCTTTTTTTACGTCTACTACTAGCATATTATTACAAATATCGCAATTTATTAAAAATTTTTTGACTATGGGGTTTTTTTGTGTTATTTTTTTACAAACAAATAAACCGTGACAACAATGAAATTTAATGAAAAAAGGAAAGAGCGTAAAGCTGAATGTATATAGTCCAATCAAATCTGTGTATGGTACTGTAGATTCTAAAAATTTAAAATCGTTATACATAAATATTCAATCATGGGTTTCCCCAAAGTTTGACCACGACAATTGGAATCGTGTAGTATGTAATCTCAACAGAGAAATAAAACATTCAGTATTTAATTCTATCGATACTGAATTATTCAAAGAACAAAGTATTGTTGATTTGGATTTAAGAACAAGTGGTATATCACACGGAAAAAAATCATTCTTTAACTTAGAAGTTAATTTGTATACCACAAAAGAATTTGACTTTAAATGTCTCGAACTAAAAGAATCCGTGAAAAAAATAATAAGAAATATTGTAAGAGATAATGTAATCGAAAACAAATACTTTGACTTTTCAATTTCTAAAAGTAAATAAAGTCAAACAATTGATATATTTATCTTAAAAACTATTGATGAAACAATTAAGAATTTTAGAAGCAAACGAAGTAGGTCATGGTATATTGATTGAGATGGATGCGGGTTGGGTTTCCCCAAAAGACATTCGTAATTCAGAAATGTTAAAGGAAGCTGCAACTTTAGATTATAGAAACCCATTTGAGTTTTATGCTGTATTACAAAAATACGACACACCAAATAGGAACGGAAGATTTTATCCCGAAAGAATATTAAAAAGAGAAGCTGACAACTATAAGAAAGCAATTGCTAAAGGATTATCAACTTCAGAACTTAATCATCCTGAGTCATCTCTTATTGACTTAGATAGGGTATCACACATTATCACAGATATATGGTGGGATAAGAATATCTTAATGGGAAAACTTAAGTTATTAACATCACCAGGATTTCATGAAAGAGGTATTGTGTCTACTAAGGGTGACCAAGCAGCAAACTTGATGAGACAAGGTGTTACAATGGGAGTTTCTTCAAGAGGAGTTGGTTCCTTAAAGAAGGTTGGTGAAAGAAATGAAGTACAAGATGATTTTGAGTTAATTTGTTTTGACTTGGTATCATCTCCATCTACACCAGGTGCTTATTTGTTTAGTAATCCTGATGATAGACAAAAGTATGATGAGAACTTAGAAGAAGAAAAACGACATAAATCACCAGAAAATTCAGAATTCCAATCCAAAGGAGTTGACTTAATGAGAAAATTAACCGATTATTTGGGAAAATAAAATTTAATTATGGAAGAAAAATTCTTTGTTGCAAAAATTCAGTATGATTTACCTGATGAAAACAGTGGTAAAATTAAAAAAATTAGAGAAGAAAAACTTGTAAAAGGTTATTCTGTTACAGACGTAGAAGCTAAGGTTACGAAAAAATATGAGGCGTTTACTCATGATTGGAGAATAACTTCAGTATCTGAAAGTAAAATTGATGAGGTTATTGAATAATTGATTTTTTCAAAAAAATTATTAAAAGTGGTCATAATTGACCACTTTTTTTTTGCACGTACATATTTATATGTTGATATTGCGATACCTACTTTTAGGTACTTATAATCATAAAACATTAAAAAATAAAAGATATCAAACCTATGGTAAGGTATTTTTTGTTTTTTGGTAATATTTATTAAGTAAAATAAATAGATTTTCTATATGAAAGAAAACAAATTAGTTCAAGAGGCGCTAATTCAAATGAAACAAGTTGAAGAAGCAATTGCCGAAAATGCAAAAGGAATACTTGCTTCTACCATGAAGGAAGAAATCAACCAATTAGTAAAAGAATCTCTTTCAGAACAAACTGATGATGAAGATGAGGTTGACTTAGATGCTGACATGAATATGTCCGCTGATAATGATGAAGTAGACGTGGACATGGATATTGATTCAGATGATTCTGATGATATGGAAATGGACTTCGATATGGATTCAGACGAAACTCCAATTGATTTAACTGACGCTTCTGACGAAGAAATTTTGAAAGTATTCAAAGCGATGGGTGAAGATGACGGAATCATTGTTAAAAAAGACGGTGAAAATGTTCATTTAACTGACGATGATGCTGATGTAGAATATCTTGTTAAACTTGGTGAATCTGAAGAAATGGAAGAAAACATGGATGAAGAAATGTACGAAGACATGGACGAAGAAACTGATGAATCGGTTGATGATGTTATCGACGCTATTTTTAGTGGTGATATGTCAGATGTTGATTCTGAAGATGTTGTTTACGAAATCACATTAGATGATGAATCTGACCTTGATGAAGACGACCACATGATGGAAGATGATGACATGATGGAAGATGATGACATGATGGAAGATGATGACATGATGGAAGATGATGACATGATGGAAGATGATTTGACTAATGAAACCTACAAACCTAAAGGTGTTGGTATGGGTAAACCTAAATTTGATTACAAGAAAACAACAGGTGGATTTAAAGAAGACATGAAACAAGGTCCTAAATCTGTTGGTACTGGTAAAGCTAAATTTGATTACAAAAAAGGTGCTAACATGGAAGGTAAATCAAAAGTTGTTAAAGCTGAAACTAAAGAAGGTGATTACGGAATGAATAAGGGTGATAAATCTAAAACTATGAAAGGTAAAGAAGATTACACTACTAAAAAAGGTGACACTTTAAAAAGAAAAGCTTTTGAAAAAGAAGAAACTAAAGAAGCAGCAAGAACTTATGGTAATGGTTCTAAAGAAGGTAGAGGATTAAGAAAGGGCATCACTAATAACAGAAACTATGTTTATGGTAACAATGGTGTTAAAGTTGAATCTACTCAAGAAGAAGTTAGAATGTTGAGAGAAAAAAATGAAGAGTACAGAAAAGCATTAAATGTTTTCAGAGAAAAACTTAATGAAGTTGCAATCTTCAACTCAAACTTAGCTTACGCTACAAGATTGTTCACTGAACACTCAACGACTAAAAAAGAAAAAATAAACATCCTTAGAAGATTTGACGATGTTGAAAGCTTGAAAGAATCTAAAAATCTTTACAAGTCAATCAAAGAAGAATTAAATAAGGTTGAAAGTAAATCAATAAACGAATCAGTAGCAACAAAATTAAATAAAACAGTTTCTACAGGTTCATCGACAACTCTAATTGAATCAAAAACTTATGAAAATCCTCAATTCTTAAGAATGAAAGATTTAATGGGTAAATTAGGGTAAAAGAAATAAATTAAAATAAACTAAAAACAAAACAAATACTAAAATGGGAGCATTATTAGAATCAGGTCTTGTAGGTAACATCGGTCTTAAGCACCTTAAAGTTATCAAAGAAGACACAATCAACAAATGGGACAAATTAGGCTTTTTAGAAGGTCTTAAAGGTCACATGAGAGAAAACGTAGCACAATTATACGAAAACCAAGCATCATATTTAATCAATGAGGCATCAACTACATCTGATACAGGTGCATTTGAAACAGTGGTTTTCCCAATTGTTAGACGTGTATTCTCTAAATTATTAGCGAACGACATCGTGTCTGTTCAAGCTATGAACTTACCTATTGGTAAATTATTCTACTTCGTACCTAACATCCAAGCTTATGCAAATGAAGCTTTGGGAAGTTACCCTGGTACTGGTATTCACTACGCACCGTATGGTTCACCAAACGCAGCTGCAGACCAAACACCAAACAGTGGTTATGATTATAACTTACAAAAAGACCTTTATGATAGATTCTACGAAGGTAACGAACCAGCGTTAGACCCACCAGGTTTATTCGACTATTCTAAAGGACAATATTCTGCTATCACAGCACCAGTTGTTACTGTTGCTTGGGATGGTAGTGTTTTAGTACCTTCTGCATACGATACAACTGATTACAGAAAAGTGTTAATCGTTATGTCAGGGTTTGCATCTGATGGAGCAGGTAAGTTAATCGGTCCTGACGGTCAACCTATGGATAACGAATCATTCTTATCTGATTTAACAGTTTATGGTGTTAGTGGTAATATTTATACTTCAGCTAACACATCTAACCCTTACTTATTTAGAGTAGTTACTCAAAGATACGGTAAAGGTATCGTTCAATACGGTAATAACAATGCAACTTCAGTTTTCCCTAACGATAAAACAGGTGGTGGTCAATATGACAACTTATGTGATGCTGAAGGTAAAATCTACTTAGAGGTTGACTTACAGGTTCCTGTATGTATTACTTGTGGTGGTTCAATGGACGGTTACACAGGTTCTACATTCTCTTCATCTACAGCTTCAAATAACGCTTTCACAGCTACTTATAGAATCTACAAAAACTTAGAGTTTGAAGATAGAATTGGTGAGGTATCGTTTGACCTTATGTCAGTAACAGTTTCTGTAACTGAAAGAAAATTAAGAGCTCAATGGTCTCCAGAAATGGCACAAGACGTTGCAGCGTTCCACAACATTGATGCTGAGGCTGAATTAACAGCTTTATTATCTGAGCAAGTTGCGGCTGAAATCGACCGTGAAATCTTAAGAGATTTACGTAAAGGTGCAGCTTGGAACTTAAGATGGGACTACAATGGTTGGAAACGTTTAGGTGGTAGTGCACAACCTTACACTCAAAAAGACTGGAATCAAACATTGATTACAGCAATCAACCAAATTTCAGCACAAATCCACAAATCTACATTAAGAGGTGGAGCAAACTGGATAGTTGTTTCTTCTGAAATCAGTGCTATTTTTGATGACTTGGAATATTTCCACGTATCAAACGCAGCTCCTGAGCAAGACCAATACAACATGGGTATTGAAAGAGTTGGTACATTAGCAGGTCGTTACCAAGTTTACCGTGACCCTTACTTCCCACCAAACCAAGTGTTAATGGGACACAAAGGAACATCATTGTTAGACACAGGTTACATCTACGCACCGTACGTACCTCTACAATTAACTCCAACTATGTACAATCCGTTCAACTTTACACCAATCAAAGGTATCATGACTAGATACGCTAAGAAGATGGTCAACAACAGATTTTACGGACGAATTACTGTAGATGGTGTTAGAACATTTGATTTAAGAGAATTGAGATAATCTATTCTTTAACAAATACACTAAAGAGGGACAAGAAATTGTCCCTTTTTTTATGTTTAATTTGTAATACTTGATTTTTTGGTAAAATTATGATATATTTATATTATATGAAAAAATTTGTACCAACCATAGAAGAATTAGATAAAATACTTAAAATGTACAATGAAGAACTTTTAGGTTCTCATACTATTGCAGAAAAGATGGGAATTAGTAAACCAACTATTTTAAGAATATTAAAAGAAAATGGTATTATTATGGGTCAATCTGGTAGAAGAAATATTGGTGGTAGAGAAGTTGCCATGAAAAAATATTTTTCTAAACCAGAAACTAAAGAACGTCTGAAAAAAAATCATAAAAAATGGTATTTGGAAAACAAAGACAAATGGGGTAAATATATTAAAGAATACCGTGAAAAAAATACAGAAAAAATTAAAAAAACTAAGCGTGATTACGAAAGAAATCGTAAAGCTAATGACCCCGCCTATAAGCTTATCTCCAATTTCAGAACTGCAATATATCAGGTATTAAAGGAGAATAATGTAGAAAAGAATAAACATTACTTTGATATTCTACAATATACCCCTGAAGAATTGATTTTACACTTAGAGAAACAATTTACGGATAGTATGACATGGGAGAATTATGGTGAGTGGCATGTTGACCATAAAACTCCAATATCCTCTTTTAATTTTGAATCTATTGATGACGATAGTTTTATGGAATGTTGGTCGTTAGAAAACCTTCAACCTATGTGGGGTAAAGAAAATATAGTTAAGGGGTCTAAAATTATTTACTAAGTTTTAAATTACAATATATTTATTTTTAGATTTTAGTTTATCAGTCCCCAGCCATAACAAGCTGTTGAGTATTCACGGACACGAAGGTATTGGTAACATAGTCATTAACTATTATAAAATTAAAGAAAATGTATTACACAACAACAAAGGTGGGTAAACCGACTGCTCACATCACAAAGAAAAAGTCGCGTCTTAAAGTCTACAATGGTCATGTCGTATTTCTTAACGACAAAGACAATTTTGAATTTGAAATTCATAATCCAACACAAAAATCTGTTCTCTGTAAAATCAAACTAAATGGTGAGTATATCTCAACAAGTGGTGTTGTTATTAGACCAGGTCAGAGAGTGTTTTTAGAACGTTTCCTTGACACTAACAATAAGTTTGAGTTCAGTACCTACGAAGTAAAAGATACGTCGGCAAACAGGACGGCAATTGATTTAAACGGGGATGTGAGAATTGAGTTCTATAACGAACAATCTTATATACCAAATTATGGTACAACATTAAATTTAGGAGGTAATTTAAATACTACTATTAGTAGAGGTATACCTTATTATGGTGATATTACTTTTACAACATCAAATTCTACTCCAATGGCATATTATTCTAACACTTCATGCGTTAGTAACACTATTGAAACTGGTAGGGTTGAAAAGGGTGAAAAATCAAAACAACAATTTACCAACTCATATCAAAATTTTGAATATTTTGTATCCCATCAAATTAGTTTAAAGATATTACCATTAGGTACTAAAAATAAAACAACAGATGAGATTAAACATTATTGTACTGAGTGTGGTACCAAAACAAAATCAAAATATAAATTTTGTCCGTCTTGCGGAAATAAATTATAAAATAAAAGGGTCCCGTGAGACCCTTTTTTTATTTTAATGTTCTAAGTGATTTTGAAACTATTTCGGCTTCTGTTAAAGAGTATAAACCATTTTTGTATGCCATCTGAACCGCACGTATTAACATAAATTTCGCTTGTTCTTCAGTTAAATTATCAATCAAATTTTCAATATCTTCAGGTTTATATATTGCAACGTCCTCAAAAAGATGTGCAATTGGTTGTTTTGGTTGTTCCATAATGTGTTATTGATATATTTATAGTATAAGTATATGAAAAAAAATAGAATTAGTGAAGCTACTGGAGTAGGAAGTTCAGGACATTATAAGGTCCCTATCATACTTGCACCACAACCTTGGAAAGAAAATCAAGTTGCGCCTTTTACTAAACCTGTTTATAGTTACAATAATGCCGAATTGGCGTATGAAGAAGCTGACGGGGATTTTAAAGAAAATCCAGAACAAAGAGCAAGAATTGAAAAGAAAACAGATGTAATGTCCAAAGTTAATTCATATTTAAAAAGTTTTTATACCGGTCAAAATGATGAAGAAGGTAGTAATATTGGAGATTTAGAAGTACCTGAAGAAATAATAAAACAGGCGGTAGGTCCTTTGAAAGAGGATTTAGCGGTTTGGTTTGGAACAAAAAAGAAACCAAAAGGTTCAAAACAACCTAAAGGCCCTTGGGTTAATATTTGTAGAAAAAAAGAAGGTGGCGGTCATCCACCTTGTGGTAGGTCTGAAGCTGATTCTAAAGGTTATCCTAAATGTAGAGCGGCAGGCGTTGCATCTAAAATGACAGATGCTCAAAAAAAATCAGCATGTTCTCAAAAAAGAAGAGAAGAGAAAAAAGACCCTAAGGTTGGTAAAGGTAATAAACCAACTATGGTATCATACAAACCTAAAAATGAATCGTTAAGAGAAAGTATTATTACAGTTCTTAATGAATTTAAAAAATCTATCTAACAGTATCAACAATAGAACTGGTGTCTTTTGTTTCTGAAAGACTCACCTGTTTTTTGTTAATTTTTGGTTGTACAATAATTTTTGGAGAATCTATAGTCTTAGTTGTTATTTTTTCAATGTAAACGGTGTCATAAATCTTTTCACTTTCTAATTGAAAAGATTCTGATGTAACAACTTCTACTTTTTTACTTTTAATATTTGGTTCTAGTGCTCTCCATACATTTACAATGATTAGAGTCGAAAATGAAACAATTATGAACATAATACACAATCCCAAATAAAATGTTAATTTGAAAGAATTATTTTTTTTCATCACAATTTATGTAAAATATTTTGAAGTGAATGTTTAATATTTGAAGTAATTTCTTTTTCAAATTCCTCTCTTCTTTTTTCAACCTCTAAGTCAAAACTTAAAATAACATTGTCCCAAGGTTTTTGCTCTAAAAATACAGTATATGCGTAAACGTGGTTGATTACTTTTACGTGGTGATTTTCTAAAATTACAAAGATTTGTAATTCTTCATTTCTAATATAACGTTTGTTTGAAATTGGAGTTAACAGTAAAACTGTATCTTCTTTTGATATCAATTTTTTACAAATTGCAATACAATCGCTTTCATATTCTGATTTTTCAACAGGAGGAGTTGCCATTCTTGCTAACGAAATATACCATTTCTGAATTATTCGTCTGAACTTGTGTGTGTAAATATTCATTGTTAGGTTTTAATATACCCACAAAGATAGTAAAATAAAGGTAGATAAAAAATATTTTTTTTGAAAAATTAACAATATGCTCCTGAACAATGTTTTTTACCGTCTAAACCTGGCATTTTCCCTTTACAGACTTGAACTGCAAAACCGTTTGCATAAGCACTAGGATAGACCTTAAACTTTGCTTTAGCGGCGGCTTTACCCCTAGCACAAAGTTTTGTTCCTGTTTTTTTTCTTCCCTCATTGATATCTTCGTAATCAACATACTGTGATTCTTTTTCCATCTCATTTTTAAAGAAATCAAATACTTGGTCCATATTGGTTTTAGCTTCTGATATGTGGTCGTCAGCCCAATCATGACCATTTTGAATAATATCATCAATCATGTTAGGGTCCATTTCTAACATCATATCGATTTGTCTTCTCATCTGTTTTAAATTGGAAAAAAACATATAGTTAGCATTTTCTATTTCTTGTTCATTAAGAACTTTTTTTACCAATCTTTGGATGTCTGATTCTGTTAATTTAATTGTTTTCATTATACTGTTGGATAATTTTGTTTTTTATTGACTATATTAAAAGTTAATTGTTTCTTATAAGTATCTTTCTCTCCCGAAGTGTTCACTTGGATATCAACATAATATTGATTAGGAATTTTGTCTCTCATATCAAATATGAAATAGTATTCATTTGGTGTTCTATTGATTGGTGTCCAATCCTGAACTAACACTTCAGTTGTTCCTTCTTTAACATATACTCTATAAAATGCTGAAATATTTTCTAACGGAACTTGACCTGTGTAGGCCTTTTTAATTGTAACACCAACTTTTCTTATGTCACTATTAAGGATTTGTTCATTTTGTAATATACCATAAAAATCAAATCCAAATTTAGATGGGTCTTTAGATGTAGAACCAATTTGTATTCCTGCAGTATATTGTTGTAAAGTAAATTGATTTGTAACGTTTGGAAGTGCTTGACCGTTAATAGTTAAACCTGACCACACATCATAAAATAAACATGGTGTTGGATAATTTAAAAATCCGTTTGGTATCGTAACTTCATAAACACCTTTTGCTTTTAAACAAGTAGATAAATTTGTCATACCTGAAACCGCATCCCCATTTCTATCTTCTATTCTAACAACAGGGTCTGAATCTAAATTAACAAAATCACCGTTTTGATAGATATACAAATAAAGTTTGTTAGTCTGATTCTTTAAAAATACGTTTCTATCATCACTAATTAAATCATTATAAGTTGTTTGAAGGAATGGTTGGTAAAACGTTTGAGTGTGTCTTGAAAAGAATGCGACACTATAACTATCAGTTAAACCTGTTATGTTTTCAATTTGTGGTAGATATGCAATTCCCCAACCTGTAACACCAGTTATTGTTCCATTTAATATACCGTTTATTTCATTGGTCATATCCATATTAAGGTTTTCATTACCAAGTTGGAAATGTTGTCTTGCAACAATTGTTAAATCCGAAAAGTTCACACTACCTTGATTTCTATTATTATAAACTCCTGATTGAGACCACCCACTTATTGTGGTTGTTTGATACCAATTTGATGGTCTTGTTGAAAATGCTCTACTATCAACATAAGTTATTGGAGTAGAACCTCCATATGGGCTATTCTGATTTATATTTGAGTCACTATAATCGAAACCGACACCTTCATCCCAGTTTTGTGGGTTTCCCGTACTTCCTGATGTTTTTGGAATTCTGAATAAGATTAAATCAAATGAAGTTGCTCTTCTTCTTTCATTTGACATGTAAGTATTTAATAACTCATTGTCAAATGTTGACGTATTTGTCATGTTAAGAACGTGAGTCATCCCTGTTGTACATCCTGTTGAGATTACACCTGTTGCAATGTTTTCTCTCAATAAACTTAAATCTAAATCGAACAATAATCTACTGTAACCATAATTTGGAACAATGAAATCTGAAGCACCAAAATTCAACTCAATAATAGGATTTCGTCCTGTATTTACATATGAATTTGATTGAATCGTATTGTTCTTATCTACGTATGACCTTAAAATTGACATTATTTTTTATTTATAAATATCAATTAAGTCGGATATTGCTATTAAGAATTTTTGTGTAAGCGTTTTGTATTTCTGTTAACAGGTCAGGTATGTTTGAACCGTCTTGTGTTACAGGTACTGGTGGTAAACCAGGAAATGCGTGTGTATGAGTTGTAAGAAACCTAACAATCATATTGATAAGTTCTAAAAGTTCTTCACCCCTAACTAAACTTGATGTCTTGGGTAATATTTCATCAACAAATTGGTCTAAACTTATACCATATAAAGTATCATCAAAATTTATTTTTCCTTTACCAGGTATTGCAGAATTATGGGATAAAAGATACAAATAATCACTTGCAAGTGCTCCGTATGTTGTTGGGTCGGAATAATAACTTGACTGCGGAACCGTTGACGTTTTTACATTGGTTGGAACTCCAACTTTATCTTTAGCATAAATTAAACCATATCCCGGAACCCTTAAAGCCGGTTGCAACTTGATTTTATTGAATATGTCTGTAATATTTTTTACTGATGTTTGAGAATCTATTGTTGAACCTGTGGTTGGAGTAGAAGATTTTAATGTGTTGTACATCAAATTATTTGGTCTATAAAAAATTGGGAATTTTTTATCTTCACTAGAAAATAATTGAATACCTGATTTTGTAACATTTGATGAATTACAAGTCTTAATGAAATTATTTATAAACGCTGCGACCTCAACTTTTGACAATAAATTAAAATTTTCTGAAGCCACTAAAGATTTCAAACTTTCTTTAACGACACTACCAACAGTCAAATTTTTAGAATTGGTTGATAAGTCATTTTTTAATCTATAAAGATAAACAGTACCTGCAAATTTTTCTTGCGTGTTTTCAGGATTGGTAATCACCCATTCTATTAAATAATTAACCAAAACTACTTGTTCATTAAGTTGCGAAACGACTTTGGGGGCTTGAGGTTGTTTTCTTAATCCAAATCTAGATAGTTGTAAAAACCCTCTTTGATTGTTGGCCACAGGTGGTACGTTAGGTTGAAGTCCCAATCCTCTAAATTTACCTGCTCTTACTAAAACTTCATTTTCTTTTACTATTACATCGGCACTACCACGACCAAGTATACCATTATCACCAGGTTCAGGGAAAACTCCTTTATGAATTGCCGAATCAGTGTATGTACCATTTTGGTTTTTTAACGGTTTTGGCTCTACGAATTGTGTACCTAATCCCGTAAATTTATTAGCACCTTGATTGTATTCAAAATAAGTTGCGGTAGGTGACGAAAAATTACTTTGTATATAATATTGGTTCTGAAACTTAAAGTCCTTGTTTAGATAGACCAATTGAATTAGTTCTTCTACTTTTGGTACTTGGTAAATAAAATAAGGCATTAAAGGTACAAAAACAAATGGGTCTCTTTTTGTCCATTTATCTTTTTCCTCATTCCATGGTGGATTATTGATTGATTTTATAATATCTTCATAACTACCCATGTCAGAAGGTGGGTTGACAAATCTAGCCCTAACTCTACCTAACATCATAGGGTCTTCGTTGTCAATAACAACCGCTTGATAAAATAGTGTATTATTTTCCATTATTTCTTAATTGGTATTCGTCTAAGGTTTTGTTATATAATTCTTCAACTTTATCTAAGTAATGTGTTAGATAAATTATGTTGTTTTTAGTTAAATCAAAATCAGTGGATAATTTATCCATCATTTCGATTAACTTATTATTCGGTTGATTTTTTAAATCGGCCGAATCTTTGACCATATCCTCAAATTCTTCTTTTGTCATTTTATCTTGGTTTTATAAATACAGGTAAAAGCCCTCCTGTTAATGGAGGTACAAAAACAGCTCCTTCACCTTTACCGTTTTCAGCTTGTTCTTTGTCCGAACCCATATGGGTCATCATGTTATAAATTGCCATTAAATTTGGTGAACCATCGGGTAATGCTCCTGTCGGAACTCCAACGGATTGTAATAATTCGATTGTGTTTATCGTTGCTCTTTCAGGTGAATATCCTGGTAATGCCTGAGTTAGAAATAATAAAGGTAAAGGTAAAGACCCATTTGAGGTACCAAATATTGTTTTTAAAAGTAATAAGATATTTGCAATAAGTGATTTACACCTTCGATAATCATCTACTAACTGAGCAACTATTAAGAGAATATTTACCAATCTCAATATAATTGCATACTTTTTTAACAACGCCGATTTAGATATGTCCACAATTATTGAGTTAATTAAGTTAACAATATCTTTCTTTAAAACGTCATACAATGTTTTTAAGAAAATTGACCCAATTTTTGAAATGACTTGTATATTAAAAGCTTTAAAAGTTTTTAGAAAATCTGTAGAATTGTTGACAATATTATTAACGCCACCCAATGTTGTATTACCTGACTGAACATAAGTATTAGCAGAGGTAACATTTTGATTATATACATTTTTAGCATCCCTTTCTAAAACTTGCAACAAAATAAAGATTGGGAATAAAACTTTTGGACTTAATACCGAAGCTGCAACCGCTAACGGTATTTGTTTCAAAATATCTTTATTTACCGCAAGTTCTAAATTAAAGTTTGTGGGTAAAAAAAGTTTCCACTCGGGATTTTGATATATTGTTTGTAAGATGCTATCAACACTCTTAACTTGTTCCTCAGGAGTTTGAGTATCTAAAGTATCTCTGAATTCAACCAATTGGTTTACAAGGGTTTCGAAATCGACAGGTAATTTTACATCATTACAATCTTCAAACTCCATTACACCATTTTGTATATTTGAAATTCTTACTTCAATATTTCTTAAATCAACCTCGGTCAATTCAAAAAATGTGTCATCAACACCATCTAATTCTGCAACTTTTGCAACTCCACTAACATCAATCTCTCTTCTATCGTCAAAACAAAGACCTAAAATTCTTTGAACAATCAAATAAAATGTACTTCCTTGTGTAACTTCTTCAGAACTTAAATTTGATTTTATACTAATCGCTCCCGATATAACGTTGACTAATTGCTCAGCAATATTCGCAGTATCAATTAGTTTAATTGTTGAATAATAGTCATTTAAAAATTCACCTACTTTATTAACAACTTGCCCTGGTGTAGTACCTGAAATTAAATTTGTATTAACTTGCCTATCAATCATGGCAACTCTGTAACAATCTTGATTTACACCAAATTGATTGGTTGGTGAATAAACAAAATCAAATAAATCAGTACCTGAACTTCCTTGATAGTATTTTCCGTATTCTTGATAAAAAGACTTATTCAAATTCGAATTTTCCATCCTCAAATTCATGGCTTTATTCATTGGAAACGGAACTTTTCCTGAATAAGGTTTAAAAATACCAGATTGTACCGATGGGTCAGGTTTTTCATATGAAATCTTACCCAACTGTGTATCAACAGGTCTTTTTAACATAGACGAAATATCTACAGATTGTACGGGAACATAAATTCCATCTCCTACAGGTAAAGTAGTTAAGGGATTTAGTTGTAAGTCGGCTTTGGAAAATCCTTTATATGTTTGTTCTTGAGAACAACCAAGAGCTTTTAAAGCCTCTTCTGAAAGTATTTTTCTGACTTGCGGTTCTATCTTTACAGCAACTTCTAAAAGTTTTAATTTCAAATATTGAGTAGTACTCAATCCAGTACCATTCGTAATATTGATTAAATCTAAAAGTTGGTCAAAAGATGTTGGTTGATTTCGTTGGTATCTTTTTTGTTGGTTTGAGATATTATCTAATGAAGAATTTATTTGTGAACTTGCTTGAGCAAAAGAATTTCCTGCCGAACTTTTTAATTTATTTGTTGCGGCTGAAATGTCCTTATAAGATTTTATAGAATTTAATTGGCTTTTTGCGCTATTGTAACTTTGTTGTAAATCTGCCATTTATTTTACTTCATTTTATAAGTTTCTTCATCATTAGATATATCCTTTTCAATTAAATTTTGAATAAGGTCATCATCTAAATCTGCCAAAGAAAAAGATTCCTCAGAAATTGAATTTGATTTTTCCCAAATACTTGATTGTAATTTTGATAAACTAATTTTTTTCTCAACGCAATCATTAACAATTTTTTGTTGTTTTTCGATTACGGGACCAATAGTCATCATGTCTTTTGGGTCCTTTAACATCGCAAGCATTTTATTTTGGATTCTAATCGCAGTTTGTCTTTGTTCTACAAGTTCATTGTAGATTTCCTGCATCAAAGCTAAAATCGAATCTTTACTAAAGTTAATTTCTTTACGTTGTGGTCTTGGCATATCTATAAATACTTTTTAATCGGTTTTCATTTTACTTTGAAGTAAAATGTATAACTTTTTAAATCTTTTCATTGAACTTCTTATTTCTTTTGTACTTAGATTTGTCATCTCACGAAGTGATAAAAGAATAACATTCTTGTTAAACTTATTGTTGTCCGCTTCAGAAAAAATTGATTCATAGTTTTCAAATAAATCAACTAAGGCATATCCCAACTTTTTTTCATTATCATTTAAATTTTCACCTTCAATAAAATCACGTAATTCTTTCAAATACTCTAATATAATAACACTAGTATCGATATTATCTTCATCAATTCTATAAATCATATCAGGTCTTTCTTCAATACTTTCAGACATATCTTCATATGAAACTTTTCTGTTAGTTTCTTTTTGGTCTTTAATAATTTGACCCATTAAGTAATTCTTACAGATAGTTCCAAAATATGAGTACGCCTTTTTCTCTTTTGACGGTTTGAATTTATCAACTTTGGTCATCAAAAAAGAATGAGTATCCGTATGAATTTCATTAAAATCCATATCCTTACGATATAGTTTATACCTTCTAATAATAGAAGATATCATCTTATCTAAAGGAGCTCTTAAGTAATCGTTATATATTTTATTTTTTTCTTCCGAAGTTTCTGCTAATAAAAAATTTCTTACAGCGGTTTCCTCCCTAACATCAAAATAATTAACATTTACTGTTTTTCTACCTCTTTTTTTCGATGAAACATCTTCTGTTAATGCAGACAGAGTTTCTCCCATTATCCATTTTCTGATTGATATTTTATGACTCTATCGTCAACAAAAAAGAATTCTTTTTTTGCTGTTTGAACCCAAAACTTAACCTCATCTTCTAACATTTTGTCTTCACCAAATTTGTAATTCCAAAATATAGAACCTTCTCTCATATTAGTATGTTTATACCCAAGTTTAGGTATTGTCATAATTGATACTGAATTATATGTCAATCTTAATAAAAACTCATAAACAAAAGTTAATTTGATTGATGATTTAAAACCACCAAAGTCTTCAAAAATTTGTTTTTTAATAACCGCACCTGCAGTTTGGAAATTTTGATAATCTTGTAATGTTTCATTAGTTAGAGTACCCATTTCTTGACTAAAATTTGCCGCGAATACTGCCTCATTTGTAAACCCTGCAAACATTCCCTTTTCATCTGTTTCTACAACAACAGGTAAGAAAGCTTGTGTTTCAGGAAATGCGTTAATATATTTTTTCACATTTTTAAACCAAATTGACGCATACTCATCGTCAAATTCAAAAAGAGAAATCCATATCCCTTTTGCATTTTTAATACCGTAGTTTACTTGTTCTGAGTAACTTGGTTCTTTATCCCATAACAATTTAGTTACGTTCAAGTCCCCAAAGTCATAACCATTAAGATGGTCAATTAAAGATTGTTCAGATGTGTGAACAATTACTAATTCTTCAACCTCAACTGTTTGTGATTTGATTGAAGTGATTGCTTTTTCAAAATAATCATTAAAATCTCTTGATTTAGATGATTTAATTGGAAGTATGATGGATAGTGATAATTTGTCGTTCATATTATTCTTCTGTTTTAGATATTTGTTGTTCAAATGATTCCGCTCTTACATTTAAGTAATTTTCAAATAATGAAATAACTGTAGAATCGAATTCTTGTTTATTTGTGTATTTTTCAACCGTTGTTTTCATGTTATCATAAAGTTCGGTTTTGATGTTGTCTTCTAACCAATTTTGAATATAATCGGCAATAAAATCACACATCATGTTTTTATTGGTTACCCATACACCATTATCCTCATTCATCCATTCAGGTTGCATGTTCGGTACTTTACCAATAACAGGAACACCTGACGCCATAGATTCTAATGGGAAAGTTCCAAATCCACTCTCATCATCAATCCAAACACTCACAAAACAATCTCTTAATGAGTTTGCGAATTCTTTTTCTGAAAGACCTCTTAAATCTCTAAATGTAAACCATCTGTATTGTGGAAACTTCAAGTAGAAAGTTTTAACAATGTTAATTGTGTCGGATTGGTCTTTTGTATGAACACCAATAATTGGAAGTGATGGTAGATTTTTAGGGTAGAAATTATCGGTAATTAAAGGTTTGATGATATCAAAACTTGACTGTCTCATTACTGATTCGATATATTCTTGTTGTTTTGTTGTTGTGGTTAAACACTTAAAAAATCCAAATTGACCCCAACTTTGACCAGGTTGTAATGTCTCAACAATATGGTTGTAGTTTTGTGTCAACACAATCTTACCACAAGGTAAATTTTTAATTTGTTCCATAACATAACCAAATACTTCAGGAACCACAATAAAATCTTCAGGTGCAATTTCTAAATTTTGACCTTCGATAGCTCTGTGTGGGATTGACATGTATTCTTCATCCAACCAAGCAACTACACCGGCATAATCTTTTTTCTCGTGTAAAATTATAGGGTTAAATCCTTCATCTAAGAGAATTTTGGCCATTTGATAAATTAACCTAACTGATGCTTTAGCGTTTCCTTTAGTGTCTTGAATAAGAAAATAAATTTTTGATTTCTTATCTTTTAAGTTCTGAATTGACTGTTTTACTTTTTCGTTTATCGATGTATCCATATTAGTAGTGATTTATAAGTTTTTTGTTTAATAAGCTATTAAATGCTAATCTAAATGGTATACTTGTATTTGAGCTTGATTTTGTTCCTAACTGTTCATCAATTTCTTCATGTTCAGTTAAAACGGTATCCATCAACATTTTTACCATTTCAAATTTTATGATGTTAATCCTTGTTTCGGTGTTTCCTGAGACCCCATCTTCAGGGTATTGCTCTGACATGTCCAAATATTCTTCAACTTTGTCCAAATCAATGTAGTAGTGTTCTCCTAATACTTTAATCATATGTTTCTTTTATTTTAGTTTGTAATTCTTTAAATTTTGTTATAGAATATTTTGTTTCAATATCTTGATTGTATGAAGTTTCATATTTAATAACAATTTTATCTTTAGGTTGATTTAATAATAAGTTAGGATTCGCTGTAAGTAAAACATCTATTGAGTTCCACATTGAATTTATTGTTGTTTCACTGTAAAATTTAACAGTTTCAACTAAACACCCAAACTTTGAAATGAAAAATAAAGATGCTGGTTTTGATTTACCAATCTCATCTGAAACAATCAAAATATCGTGATTGTCTCTCATATCTAAATAAAACTCGTTAAAATCCATCATACTAGACATTTCAACCGAACCTGCATGACCAAAAATTTCCATAGTATGTTCTTTATAAAGGAAATTATATAATTCATTTTCGTCTTTAAATTTTAGATGTTTTGAAATATCCAAAGACGTTAAATCAGATATAACTTCATACTCTGATTTTTCTTCATCTTCTTTGAATGGATTTTCTAAATACCATTTTTCATACTCTTGTTGTATTTTTTTCAAAGTATCTCTTAAAACACCATTCAATTCTATTCCAATTCTCATTCTGTTTCGGTATCGTATTTTTGTAATATTTTAGTTATCAGTGGATTTCTAACAATATCATTTTTGTCTTTGAATTCAAAAGTTGAGATAAACCCATCATTTCTAAATTTTTCAATTGCATCCCATAATCCACTATGAGTTTTGTTTTTATATCTATCAGACTGTTCGACATCACCTGATATAAAAAATTTACTATTAAACCCTATTCTTGTCAATAGAAGTTTCATTTGACTTGGGGTTGCGTTTTGACCTTCTTCAAAAATCAATATTGAATTATCAATATTCATACCTCTCATAAATGCCAAGGCGAAAACCTCAACAATTTCAAGTTCTTTTAACTTTTCTCTATTTTCTTTACCAATAATTTTATTCAAAAGATAGTATGATGGAAAGATGTAAGGGTCTAATTTTTCTTCAACGTTACCTGGTAAACTACCTAACTTTTCTTCAGCTTCAACCGCAGGTCTGACAATTATTATTTTTTCGTATGGTGTTGTTGGGTCTGATAATAAATCAATCGCCGCTTTCATGGTAATATAACTTTTACCCACACCTGCAGGTCCTGAACATATTGTAACCTCACTTGAAATTAAAGTGTCGTAATATTTTTTTTGAGTTTGAGTTAAAAACTTTTCTTTTGTTTTCTTTTTAAGAATAGAACAAATAACTTCTTTTCTTGTTTTATGATTTCCCTCTTCAATTGATGGGGTTGGAACTGGTGATTTTTTTGGTCTTGTACTACCCATTTATTTGTTATTTTTATCTTTATGGTTTTTCAACCTGTGCTTTTATCCATCTATATGTCTTTTTAAGACCGATTGATAAAGGTTGGTTTACTTCCCAACCTATTTTTTGTTTAAATAATTTGTTATCAGAATTTCTACCTTTAACACCTAAAGGACATTTGAATCCGTATTTTTCAATGAATTCTTGACCTTCAATATTTTTTATAATTAAATCTTTTTCAGAGATTGCAATTGCCATGGACGCTAATTGGTTAATAGTGACCATCTCTTCAGACCCAATATTAACAGGACCTATAAAATCAGAATCCATCAACCTTTGAACCGCCTCAAGACATTCATCAATATATAAGAATGAACGTGTTTGTTTACCATCACCCCAAACTTCAATTACGTCCCCATCTTTAGATTCTGCAGCTTTCCTACACATAGCTGCCGGTGATTTTTCTTTACCACCTTTCCATGTACCCATAGGTCCAAATATGTTATGGAATCTTGCAATTCTAACATTCAACCCATAGTTTCTATGAAATGATAAAAATAGTCTTTCAGAGAACAATTTTTCCCAACCATATTCTGAATCAGGATTTGCGGGATATGCCGAAGATTCTTCACAATTTGGGTTATTAGGGTCTAATTGATTGTGTTCAGGATACATACATGCTGATGACGAATAAAATACTTTTTTAACACCATATTTAACACATTCTTTGGCAACATTTAAGTTAATCATTGCTGAGTTGTGCATAACATCCGCATCGTGTTCTCCTGTGAAAATATAACCAGCTCCACCCATATCCGCGGCAAGTTGGTATACTTCATCAAACGGTATCAACTCAGAATAAGGTTGTTTAAGGTATGAAAATGGTGATATTACGTTTTTCCTAAAATCATCACTATATTGTTCTAACCTTATAACCGCCTCTACATTTTTTGGGTCTGTTAAATCGTAAGTTAAAAACTCATCACACATCTCTTGTTTTGTGAAATATTCGTGATTTTTAATATCAACGACTCTTACCCAATTTCCCTCATCTTTTAATTTTTTTGCTAAGTGACCTCCAATAAAACCGCCACCACCTAATACTAATATTTTTTTCATATTTAATATTTTACGTAATCTTTTTGTTCTCTTATTTCTGAGTTGGTTAACTCGTTTATTTTATTTTTGTGTGAAAATCTAATATCATTAGTGATATATACTTTTCTTGCTAAATCAACAAAATCACTATCAAAAGATTTATTTTTTTCTTTAATTCTCAATTCATCTTCAATTTTCCATAAAGTAGTATTAGTGTCAACTAACTCATGGTAGATGTTAGATATCTGTTCATTATCCAAATATGCCGATGAAAAATTATATAATAATTCAAATTCTTTATTGATAAATTCCAATTTATTTTGGTCTAAAATCATAGTTTGTTTTACGTGAAGAATAGATAATTTATCTATCAATTCTCCAACACTAATAGGGATTGTAATCATGTTATTTTAATTTTTTATTTACGTAGAAAACATCAGTACCCCAAGTTGTATTTAAATTTCCATGGACAAAATCAAAATTTTCTTTTAAGAAAAAATCAATGTCTTTAAACAATGCTTGGTTTTTATACATTGGAGTCATTTCAGTTTCTGTACAAATAATAGATACATTTTTTAAAATGTCACCAATACTTTTCAAAGCGATTAGTTCTGCGCCTTGTAAGTCCATCCAAATAATATCAACTTTATCAATATTACGTTCTTTTAATATTGTATCAATTCTTACACAATCAACTTCAATCTCATCTTGAACATATTTTTCAAACGGATAGTTATCATTTGCAATAAACAAAGAAGATGCACCTGGGTTACCATCTTCCCAAGTAGTTTTTGTCTTTAATGGGTTTATTGGATAGAACTTACAAGTTCCATCGTATTCATTAACCGCTTTATCAATTAACTCAATATTAGGGTAATTTTTAGATTTTTCTCTACATATTGGTAATGTTTGGGGATTACACTCAAAAGAGATTACTTTTGAATTTGGATAGTTTTCTGAAAGAAAAATACTTTCAGTTAAATCTCTGGCACCAATATCTAATATGACATTTACGTCAGACTTAAGATATTGATTTGTAATTTCCAATAATTTGAAAATGTGTGGTTCTGGATTATTATTCATTTTTATAGGATTAAATTATTAAAACTTACATACTCTCTATTTTTGTAATCTGATAAGTGACCACCGTTTGGTCCATTACCATATTTTGGTAAAGTATAAAGTTCTTTGATATCATTTATATTTTTTAAATTGTCTGTAATTAAATCATTTGAAACAAAAAACGCATTAACTCCCTGTGTTTCAGTACTAACTAATGAATATCCAAATTTATTTAATAATTTTGTATAACTTAATAATGATGCTCCAAAATAATTTGTCCCATCCCATCCACCATTTTCATCATAGATTATAACTTTATCTTCATCATATGAATGTGTTGCATTATATTCAACAATAATTAAATCAGAATTATATTGTTTAAGAATTTCGTTTAAAACGTAAAAATCATTATAATCAATATCAATTGATATTAAATTTAATTTTGATGGTATATAATATGATTTTAATAAATCTATAACGTTATCTTTAGTAACAAAATGATTATATAATTTAATACTTTTGTTTTCGTTTTTACCGTCAATTAAAATTCCACTCCAACCAAAATGTTCTCTTAAGTTTCTTGTATTACATTCAGTACCATCCTCAACACCAATTTCTAAATAAATTTTATTTTTTGGGTCGTCATAAATTAAATTTATTAGATATTCAATAATACCATCTTCACCATTTTGTGAGTATTTTTTTAATTCAAATTTTTTTAAAGACATATATATTATTTTTAATTATAAGTGTGAAATGACATCAAATCGTTATCTCTACCGTAAACTTCTATCATGACTTTAATTCTTTCGTCATTCCAAAATTTTGGGTCCCAATTACCTCTTCCGAACCCCCAACTACTGATTTCTTTAATTTCATACTCGTCAGGATGATGTTGATGAATAAAGTTTCCATATAATTCGTATTCGGACAAATGAGAGTTTTCATTTATGTTTTTATACATGAATTCTAAAATATCTTCCTTAATATTCAAGTTATTCATTGAAAAAAGTTCTTTTACATAGTGACGATTAAACATCATAATTTCAGAAATGAACGTTTTATCAAAGACTTTTTTCACATTCAATTTTTTTGCAAAATTAAAATAAGGTTTATAATTTTGTTCATTTTTGTTTATGTAAAATTTGGCATTACCATTTGCAATAGGAGTGAACTTTCTTGTGATTACGGTATCTGCATCAATTACAAAATACCAATCTCTGGTAACTCCTTGTAATAACTTTAACAATTGTTGGTAAATCCAATTTGGTCTATATTTTAATTTATCTAATTGAATATTTAAAATATCTTTTTCATTGTGAAAAATGACTATTTCATCGTCTAAATTGTAATCAATATTGGTAATAACATGTATTTTATCAAATCCCTCGACATAGGTTTTAATACTTTGAATTACCCTTGGTAATTTTGGAAAATCTTTTTCATGACATACAATTAAAACGTCAAAATTTTCAATCATAAGTTAATTTTTGTAAAATAATTTATCACCATATAATTGTTTAACATCTTCAAATCCGTTAGAAGTTAATAAAGTTTCAAGCTCGTTTAATGACGAACCAGCTTTTTCGGTGTGATTTGAATCCCATTCAATAAAAATATAAACATCATTACAATTTTTTAAGAAATTTTCCATACCTTCTAAAACCTCTTTTTCAAATCCTTGAACGTCAATTTTAATAAAGCCAACATCTAACCCTTTATTTTCACTTAACCATTTATCAAATGTTTCACAAACAACAACTTCTTCAATATAATCCTTTCGTTTCATATTACTAACCGCGACACTTTGGTTAAATGACGTGTTGTCGGAGCAAAACGGAATATAAATTGTTCTATTTTCATTAACGTTGGACAAAGCTTTTGGTACAACAGTTAAAGTTTCACAACCATTTTCTTTTTTATTTAATTCTAATAAATCCACATTCATTTTAATCGGTTCAAAAGAAAATACTTTAAAACCATCTTTTGCGACAGGTATCGAAAATAGTCCACAATTACCACCAACATCAATAATGGTTCTTTCTTTGGATAGTTTGTTCACTAAACTTAAAGTAGCTCTGTATTCATCCATTATGTTAATTGGTTTATCATGAGGTATCCCATATTGAGTTGTAAAATAATCAAAATTGTTAATTGTGTAATTGATTTGTTCAATTTTAAAAAGGTATTTTTTAATTTTTGTTGATATAGTAGTTTCCATAATATTATTTATTAAAGTATTTGTCGTAATCAAAATCTGATAATTTATTTACAAAGTAATGTCTACCAACAACTTCTTGAAATACGTTTTGGTCTTTTACTTTATTATCAATATCACTAACACTAACGATTTGATTTGCCATTCCCGGTGTAAATGAAAAACAATTTAATTGCTGTTGAATTAAAATATATAAATGGTCTATCGCGTAAGAGTTGTGTGAATTTTCTTTTATTAAATTTATAATCTTATCTTTTGATTTTGGATTAACCAAATATGAATGAGTACAAAAAGAACCGTATACTCTATGAATGTATTTTATATCTGTAAATTCAAAATCACCACTTTCATGCCATCTACTTTTATCATTATTCAAATGATAAAAAGATGATAGAAAAAAGATATCCCAATCAAGATTAAAATTGTTTTCAATGTATGAAAATCTTTCAAAAAAATCTTCACACAAAATTACATCATCTTCAAAAATTCCTAATAGTTTATCACTATTATGGTTTTTAATTAGTTCATAATGTGATAATGCACAACCAACATTTCCTGGTTTTGTTCCTGGTAAAAAAGGTAAATTTTCAACATTATCTTTTTCACTTAAGGCATTAAAAAATTCAAAAGGTATATTAAAACTATTAAGGTGAGAAGTAACCCAATCTCTTCTATCAGTTCTTGAAGGGAGACTAATACATTTAAATTGAATATTATTAAACTCTATTTTATTTAAACTATCCATTATTGTTGAGGTATTCTTTTCCAGTTTATCGGTAATAGAGTACTTCTATCAAAGTGACGATATGAATGACCAAACCAATCTTCTTCTCTTGGACAACAAACTATTTTATTTTCATTTTTACCTAAAAATGATGACCACCATGAAAAAGTACTATTTGCAATAATAAAATGGTCACAAAGTGATTGACAAATAAAATCAGTAATAAAGTCATCACTATAGTCAAAATAAACAACATTGACACCATATTTTTCAAACTTACCTTCAATAAATTCTTTTGTGTCTGTGTTATCTGTAAAAACTAAAATCTCGTCAATTTTAGTTTCATTTAATATTGTTG
>Ga0222712_10000544_pt1 | contig 49067 bp, 70 predicted proteins | sample C33_657DmetaG_FD_165043 | JGI IMG/M metagenome (GOLD analysis project Ga0222712, IMG submission 165043) | Estuarine water microbial communities from San Francisco Bay, California, United States - C33_657D | ecosystem: Environmental > Aquatic > Marine > Unclassified | place: USA: California... | reverse complement strand
TCATACCTACCTCCCTCCGGGCCATTCATCCGGCAGGGTAAAAGTATGTGTGGGGGTGGCCTCTCTGAATAAGGCACGGACAGGGTAACAACTCAAGTAGGGGCTAGTGGGAACTAGTGGCCTACACCACATTTCAAATGTCCTAAAGGATCTAAAAATTACTTCATAAATAATTCAAAAGGATATTTATGGAACATTTTTATCAACAAATTGAAGGCTGGTTTTGCTATGAATCGATTTATAGCAAAGCAGTTGAGTCTGCTGCTCAACAAGCCCACTTTGTAGAAGTAGGTGCTTGGAAGGGAAAAAGTACTTCGTTTATGGCTGTGCTAATTGCTAATAGTGGTAAGTCAATTAAGTTTGATGTTGTAGATACCTGGAAAGGTAGTTCAGAGCATCAGAATATGGATTCGATAATAAATGATACCTTATATAGTGAATTTATATTTAACATGAAACCTGTTGAATCTTATTACACCCCTTTCAGAATGACCAGTGTAAAAGCAGCCAGCATGTATGAAGATCAAAGTTTAGATTTTGTATTAATAGATGCTAACCACGATTATGAACCTGTAAAGGAAGATCTTATAGCCTGGTTGCCCAAAGTCAAAATTGGCGGTGTTATTGCAGGTGATGACTATCCTTGGCCAGGAGTAACTCAGGCAGTAAATGAAATCATCAAAGATGGTGTAGAACTTAGCTGCGGTTCTGATGGAAGATATTGTTGGAGTTACACAAAAAGGTTGACTACTAATTTTAAAAATGTATAATTACTATGCGACCGTGAGTGGAATTGGAAGACCTGCCGCTTACCCTTAATTGGATAGCTGGTGATGGGGCACAGTCTTAGACATTGCTTTTGTAGGTTCGAACCCTACCGGTCGTATATTATCAATAAACTAAAAGACAAATTTATTTAATTTTAAAATGTTCAAATAATTGCTTATGATTGTGATAATCATGTACCACATTAAATACAGCAAATATAGACTCATTGAAAGAAAATAAGCAATGTGCTTTTTTGGTATTAATAAAATACCATTTATCATTCTGTAACTTAATTACTTCATCATCTATAATCCATATTAGACTATTGATATCACACTTAGATATAGTATAAATTATTCTAAAAAAGTTTATGTCTGAATCCCTATGCCAAGGAAAATACCCTCCTCTATCTAGTTTAATATAATGACTTCTCCCTACATGAAATTTATCTAACATTTTCGAAAAAGGAGCCGCGTGTTTTGTTCTTATATTAAAATCTTTTTCTTTAAAATCTGTATTAAAAATTTGATTATATTCTAATATACTATCTAAATCAGGAATGCCACTGTCTAAGCCAGTAAGACTAGTTATGCTACACCCATATCTATTAATATTTTTTCTAGGGTTATATCTAACCCAATTGTAATTTACAGTTGCCAAACTTTGATGATCTACGGGTAAATCAAGTTCTAATATATCTTCCAAAGTCTCATATACTAAATTAAACATTATATAAATATCCTAGTCTAAAAATATTTATAATGATAGTGAAGCCTATAATTCTATTTACAACTCCTAGAACAGGTAGCACCATTATATGTGAAATGCTTTATAATATTGGGAAAAATAAATTTAATTTTCATAACTGTCTACATGAATATTTTTTGATATCAATACTGTATAAAAGTAAATACGAGTTGGTAGATGGAGTTATCAAAATGACTGAATTTACCAAAACTGATAGAAATTGGTGTGATGATAAATCTAAAGAACAACTTACTCGATTAGAATTATTGCGGAATAACCCGAATTATATGATCAAAGTTTTTCCTTTAGATTTGACGACAGAAATTAAAAAATTCATTACTGAAACATATGATATTGTTTATCTTGAAAGAGAAAACATAGAAGAACAATTTCTAAGCTTTTTAGGTTTACTTACATATAATACCTCTCATCACTATGTAGATTCGAAATCAGAAATTAAATCAATTGTATTTAATGAATATTGGTTTGATTACTTTCTAAATACATTGCGCAGCTATAAGGAATTTAAGAAAAATTTTCCTAGTCCATTTCCTACTATCTTGTACGAAGATTTTACATTAGCAGAAAATAAAGAACAGTACCTTATAAATTGTTTAGAACTAGACATACAGAATTATGTTGAAAAGCAGTACTTTACAATACCAACGCCATATTCAAAATCTAAGATGGATTTAATAATAAACAAAAAATTATACTTTGCTAATAGACATAAGTTGTTTGAAATTTAATCTTATTCAAGAAAAAAATTTTTAAACGTGTCATATTCAATACAATTGAAACTCATTCCAAACACATACCTAACATCCTGTCCATTGAACACTATATGTTCTTTCTGAACATTTAAAGCATATATTCGATTAGGATGATAGGGAACTTCACAATATTGTTTCATTAAATTTTCACTTTCATCATGAAAATAACAATGACTTTCAACATTATTTAAAAGCAAATTTACGGTAACTGTTCTATTACCGTCTTTGTGCCAATTATAACAACTGTTTGGAGTCATTCTAAATATAGCTGATCCAACATAACCTTTAGTCAATATCAATTTTTTTAATAATGGGTCTTTAACTAATATGTTGTAATTTACAGGTTTTAAATAAAATCCTTTGTAAGGGCCTAAATTATAACCTATATCAATTAGAGCATATTCTAATAAATCGGTGGTTATATTAACGTTATCAGAAAATTCAAAATAATAGTCTTGATTGTTCATAAAAAATTAATATAAAAAAATTTTTTGTAAGTTGTTCTTCGCATCTTCAAAATCTATAAACCTATTAGTTAGAGTTATAACAAAAGATAATCTTAAATCATTAGTTATTTTACCAACTTCGTGAATAGCAGCATTGTTAAAAAGGTACCATTTTTTTAATTCCATTTTTACAGTTTCTTTTAATTCTAATTTATGATTTGTGTAATCTATATCTGGAACAAAATTTTCCATCTCATAGAAATTAGTTTCCGCTTCGCCCATTATTGTATAAATTAAACTTGCAGTCCTTTTAGGATCAGTGTGCGGAGGAACAATCTTATAGCATCTTTGTATGCCAAATACTATATCTGTATAATCAATATGAATACCATTTGATTCAAGAAGTTTTTTACCAAAATTAAAGTTATCAAGGTCTATAGGTTGTTGAGTGATTTTTTTACTGGCAAAATATGCATTAGTTTTATATCCGCTTACAGTAAATCCCTTTTCTTGATACCAAGATTTTAAAGTTTCTTTGTTGTGTTTGTACCAGTTTAAAATTTCCTCATGTGTGGATTCATTCAAACTTGGAAGATCTCTTATAGGCACACAATATTTGCTATTCATAAAAAATATCTAAATATATTAAAAATATTTATAGGAATTTATGAAAGCAATAACATGGAAACCAGGGACAGATTCTGATCTAGATTCCTTATTTGATTCACTTAGAGAAGTTCAATACCAAGATAAAAGTCATAGGCTAAGCGAAAATTATAGCAAAGATTTTTATAAATTTACCAAGGCATTTACCATTGTCTATGACGATAAAGGTAATCCCGAAATGTGTTCATCTATTTCTTCAAGAGACTGTTGGCCTAGAGGGGTCTATAGAATATTAAGTAGATTATGGAAAGTAAATCATTTACGAAAATCGGGGGCACCCGGAACAATGAGTCAGAGTTTTGGATTAACAGCAACTAGTCAAATAGAGTGGTTAAATAATAATACAAAATATAAGTTAGCCTTTATAAGTAGGGAAACATCTAATTGGGAAAAGTGGGTATCTAGACAATTTCAAGAGGGCTATAATATAAACTTTAAAATACCAACAGGTAAATTTTTAACCTGCCCTAATGAATGCGATGATACATGCTGGCAAAAAATAATTTATATTGGCTCGGACAATGTTCTTAAAAAATGGAAAAGTCGAATTGATTAACCTATTGAAAAATATCCTCCATCATAAAAATCTATGGGGCTCGATAATACCCATGCAGTTAGTTGGAGTTTATGCTATTTCACAAATTATAAATGGAACAGCTTTTCCATCATGGTGGATATATACAGGTATTGGATATTTTTGTCTGGCCATATTAGGCATTAGTGCAGGATATCATAGATTATTCTGTCACAGATCATATCAAACTTTTTTACCTATAAAATATATTCTTTTGTGGTTCGCTATACTTGCCGGACAAGGTAGTCCTATATATTGGATAGGAATACACAAAGGATATCATCATCGTCATGCTGATACAGATAATGACGCACATAGCCCAAAAAAAGGATTTTGGCACAGTTACATACTTTGGATGTTTACTATGAGGAAAATGTCGATTAGACCTGTCACTTACCTGTTAAGAGATAAACTTATGGTTTATTCTCATAGACATTATCAATTTATTTTTTGGATAAGTCATCTATGTCTAGCATTAATACATTTTGAAGTATGGCTTTATCTATTGGGATTAGCATCATTCCTTACACTCCATACCTTCCTTATTCAAACTAGTTTTACTCATTTGCCATGGGCTGGGTATAAAAATTTTAATTTAAATAACGATAGTCAAAATGTACCTTGGCTTTTTCCTATTATTCTAGGAGAATGTTGGCATAATAATCATCACGGTGATCCTAAGAACTCAAATTTTGGTAGTAAAAAATGGTGGGAACTTGATCCAACATATTGGATTATTAAATGTATTTCAAAATAATATTAGGTATGTTGCTGTAAGAAATCGAAATATTCTACTTGATAAAAACTATAGTATCGTTTTAATTTCTTAAACGCTAGAATATTTTCATGAGTAAAAATTTCACTTTTTTCAATAGCCTCAAATCCAGTAAATTTCGTTCTTTCGATTAATTGATAATTACCGAATTCATTATATATTTTATACTTAGAAGAAACACTGCCTAATTTTCCTGGAATCCTATTCATAGCCAAATTTTGCATAGTTTTACAATTAAGAAAAGACCAATATTGATCTGCACTGTATATCGGGAAGAAAGGACAACCATACAGGTTTTTCTTTTTAAAATAGTCTAATAATGTATAATAAAATTCTTTTTCAGTTAATAACCATTTTCCTGTTTGTTCGTCCTTCATTAAATGTGGAGGGCCCGGAAACCCTGTTATAATAGTACCATTTAGTTCTCCAATTATTTTAAATGTTGAGGGTAATTGGTAAGCAGCACATTTAATTGATCTAGCTATATCTAAAATTTCTCCGGATCGAACAAAATTATCAAAATTCAAATCAACTATAATCGGTTTTAATTTTTTAGATTCACAAAAATCAAAAGCATATTTTACATCATGGTAATTATAATTTGGCATTAATTTAATAATGACCGGTTGTATTTTAATCTTTAACTCTAAAAATACATTAAGAATATATTCGCTATCAACTCCTCCGCTATAAAGAAGTAACAAATTTCCTTGTCTAGTAGAGTAAACTTGTTCTGCTACTTTCTTACTAGCTGAATGATAGTCCAAATTTTCTAATTTTGAAAAATCAAATTCAACTTTAAAATTCGAACCGTGTCCTCTGTATTTTAAATAATGGTTTTTTATAAACATTACCAGTCAATCTTAAAGTTAGACATAGAACTTATAATAAAATTTTGAACTTTTGGATCGTCTATGTACATTAGATCATAATTATGATCTACTCCGAATCTGGCATTAGGTCTATGCTCTATAGAAAGATGAGATATAAGTTGTCTTGTATTACCTACTCCTCCTAGAGAAGGTAATTTTAATTTAAAATAATAATACCAAGGATTCTTATCTAAATCATATATGTATTTTCTAGACGCTGCTTTATAAGTGGATACTCCTAATGCTTGAATTTTTTCACCATTATTGTTATTAGTCATACTCCAAAGTTGATATTCTTTGGAATTAAACCAATTAATTACATGATCATTTACAACAGATCTAATAGGCATCCTATCATTAAGATAGATACTTGATCTCATAGCACAACTTACATATTTTAAATTAAATATTATCCACCAAAAAAAATCAAAAATAGTATGAACAGGAACATCACAGGATTCTATATTTTTTACAAGTTTCCTATACCAAAGTTCTGTAAAATCCTTTTCTATATTAAGGCTTGTATTTCTAATTTTAAAATGCTCTAGTATAATTTCTTTATAGTCTTCATAAGGTCTATCCATCACTTCTTTTTTAATTTTTATTAATCTGTTTCTTGTTCGACTAGGTAATAAAGAACAGTAATAGTCGTAATGTTGAAAACAGTCTAAACCAAATACTGTTCCAAAAATACAATCTCCCTCATCCGCAGTTATGGGTCGATATCCCTTTTCTATTAGATCATCATTTTTAGTAGTTAAAGATTCTATTATATTAAATTTATTATGTATAAATTTTTGGTAAAATTTAGGATTTTCTACTATACTATTTCTACTACAGCACACTACTACATTTTTCAATTCTTGCTTAGATAAATTTTTGATAAGGGCAGATAAAACTACGGTACTATCAATACCACCACTGTATGTTACAGCAAATTTTTGTCCTTTTTCGTTTATTAGATCCTTTATGGTGTTTGCTCTTAGATCAGTTACTTCATCATAGGATAAATTAAAATTAGGATCATAAGTGGGTAATCTATATTTCTCAGGAATGGTTTGTTTCCAGGGTAAACTCCATTCTCCTGTTCTTGCAACAAATCTATTTGGGTTATATCTAACCGACAAATCAATCATAAATTTACCACCATTGGCTGATTGATTTCTAACTGAATACCAAAAATCACGCTGATATCGTCCGTTGACAATAGAACTAAAAAGAATAGGTTCTTTCATTAGACTACCCAAATTGTATAATCTTGTGAAATCTTATTCTGATCAAAATTAAAATTAGGAATTTCTATACCAAGACATTTATAGAACAATTCACGCATTCCAGCCACATCTAATTCTGAATATTTTTTCCAAGCTAAATTTATTTGCTCTAAGGCATCATCTATATACTCAGAATGATATAATATATTAGTAATTTCTCTATACATTCCTATAGGTGACTCAGTGCCGTCAAAAGTTTTTGTAAAATTTTTTGGATACTGACCTATAAAAAATTCTTCTAAATAATGACTATCCGAATATATATTTCTAAATGAATAGGCAATCTTAATAGATTGAACAACTTTTAAAACAAATAAAGCATATTCCTGAATTTCAAATAATACCTCTTTTCTTTCTTCAGTGTCCCATTCTTCTGGCCATCCTTTCTCTACTACTTCGTTGTTATAAAAAGGATGCATAATAGCACTTTGTTTATGATTGTTAGGATTTGAACCTCCAAAGGTGTGCTCTTCCTTTTTATGTGCCGTGCCATAGTTTAAACAATTTTCATTGTTTATTGGTTCAGCAGATTGATTTAATATAAATGTTACTGTGCTTATTTTTGAAGATAATATTTGACTAGTTTTAAAAACAATCCAAGGACAAGTATTATCGACTATAAGAAATCTATCAATGGCAGGAGAAAATACTGCATAGTAATTTATAGAGTTTTTACTTGCTGGATAATAATCAGTGAATGAACCTTGTGACAACCATTTGCTGGCCATTATTTAATTCCTAAAATTTCCTTAGCGTTCTTAGGAGAAGCTACATCTCCACCTAAATCCTTGATAATTCTAACTGCTTTATCAACAAGTTCAGCATTAGATTTAGATAAATTGCCCTTTGAAATATAGATATTATCTTCTAATCCTACTCTTACATGACCACCTAAACACCAGGTCATTGCTACAAAAGGCATCTGCATTTTGCTTATTCCAAATGCTGACCAAACAGAATCTTTGGGTAATAAATTTTTAGCATACATCAATGCCTCGGGTGTATGATCCCAGCCATATTTAATACCCATCGCAAATTGCCAAAATATTCTACTGCCTAATAATGATTGATCGTATAGCTCCTTTGCTATTCTAAAGTCACCAGAATCAAACAATTCTAATTCTGGAATAGTTCCTACTTTTACTATTCTCTGTGCCATTTCTTTTAGAATATTGATATGATTTATTCTTATTGCTAAATTCCCTTGATGCATGGTATTAAAATCTAAAGAACATAAATGTGGTTTAATAATTTCTATATGTTTTACTCTTTGCTCAGCACGAAGCAAAATTGATCTAGGATCGCCATGTGCTAGATTTTCTTTTCCTAAAACATAAACAGCACCCGGACCAGTTGTTAAGTTAATAAGAACTGCTTTATTTTTTTTCCTAATTTTGTTTACAGTATCTCTATAAAGATCAAGATCCATACTAGGAGACCCACTTTGAATATCTCTTACATGAATATGTAGAATAGCCGCACCTGATTCAGCTGCTTCTAGACCACTCTCTGCTATTTCATCAGGGGTAATAGGTAGATAAGGAGTTAGTTCTTTCGTAGGAACTGCCCCCGTTAAGGCACACGTTATTATTGTTTTCATAAACTGATGCCTCCGTCGATTACGATTGTTTGTCCAGTTAAGTGTTTATTAAAAATTATACTTTCTATCATTTGAGAAATGTCTTCAGCTTCGCCAACACGCTTTAACGGTGTCAAGTTTTCAATCTGTTTGTTTGCACCAGCAGGCTTAGATGCTCCAGATGTTGGGTTAATTAAAAACCCTGGTGCTATTCCTACAACTCTAATTTTTGGTGCGAGACTTTTTGCCAAACTTTTTGTTAGCAAATCAATTCCTGCTTTGGCAGCACCGTATGCTAGATTACTAGTGCTTGCTCGTAGCCCAGAAGTAGAGGAAATATTGATAATGATACCGGAATCCATAAATGGATGAAATGCTTGTATGCTAAAGAATGTGCCTTTTAAGTTTGTATTAATAATGCTGTCAAAAATGTCACTTGTAAGGTCTTGCAACCTTGATGGAGGTATACTGCGTGTGTTTCCAGCAGCATTTATTAGTATGTCACACTTTCCTATTTGCTCGGCAGCGGCTTTTAAACTTTGTGGATCAGTGACATCGGCTAGTACAGCATAACACCTTGAAGATAAAAGTTTAATCCTAGCATTAGCTTCTTTTAAATCTCGCCTTACTACTGCAACTACAGTCGCGCCGAGCCCTGATAATCTATTCGATGTTGCCCAGCCAACTTGTCCTAGTCCACCTGTTATCACTACGGTTTTGTCTCTTAGAATACTCATACATTATATAATAGTTTAATCGCTTGCTCTTTTAATTTCTGCTTATCAATTTTCCCTATGTTATTCAGTGGAATATGATCAATATTCCAAATTTTTCTAGGGATTTGCGCAGGAGTTAGATACTGACGACAATGTCTTTTTAATTCAGTTTCTTTTGCCTTCCCTGTAACAAAGGCAAAAGGTTTATGTCCTTTAATATCATCTGGTATACCTATTACTGATGAATTTATAACTTCGGGGTGTTGTTCTAATATTCTTTCTATGTGACTAGGATAGATATTATGTCCTCCACAGGTAAACATATCATCTGCTCTTCCTATAAAATAATAAAATCCATTTTCGTCTATATGAAAAATATCATTGGTAACAAAATAACCATCTTCTGTCAATGTTGTGTTAGAATTTCCGTATCCTATCATCATAGAAGGACTTTTTATCTCTAAAACTTCATTAACTATTCTATAGTCTATACCGTCTACAGGATACCCTACACTAAGCTCAGGTGTTGGAAGGCTATGATGAGGACCAAATAAATTAGGACCTCCTTCAGAGCTTCCATAACCGATTGATACTCTGGCATTAGGTAATTTTCCTTTTATTCTATCTATTAATTTCTTATTCACTGGAGCAGATGATAGCCTTATTACCTTAACTGAGTCTAGTGACCTATCTCCTAAAGAATCTAATAACATAGTCATCATTGAAGGTACAAATGGTAGAAAGTTTATTTCATTCTTTACAATTAAATCAATAGCTTTCTCTGGCACAAATCTGCTCATTAAAATAATTTGAGAACCACCAGCTAGCCCTGTTTCTAAATAAGATAGTCCACTCATATGACAACAAGGTGATGCTAACAACATTTTAACATTAGTCCAGTTTCTTATCTTTGAAAGTTTTTCTATCATCCATAAATGATTATGAGGAACAACAATTGACTTAGGAATATCAGTTGAACCAGATGAAAATACTATAAACGCAGGATCTTCCGTTTTCAAAGATACATCTATTGATTTTGTTTCTCCTAAGAATTCATGTATATTAAATCTTTGAATTATTACTTTTAAATCAAATTTTTCTTCTAACATTATACCAATCTTCATTGGGGTAATAGGATTTATTAAAACAGCAGTTGCCCCAACTTTCAATACAGCTAGGTAGCTGATTAGAAATTCAAAAGAATTATAAAATTTAATTCCAACTTTATCATACTTTTTAACACCAAATTTTAATAGTCCAGAGGCTAATGAATTTGATTTTTCATGGATATTATTATATGAATAACTATTATTCTCATCTATGATAGCAATATTATCATTATTAGTTGTAAGGAAATTTGCTAAATTAATCATTTGAGTAGAATCTTTTAGTAATAGAGCTTGGTTTTTTAATGAATTCTATCAGTTCATCATACGGGATGATAACTCTGTTTTGTTTAAATTTGTTGTTACCCTGCAGATATTTTATTGTTTCAAATCCTGCATATTTAGGAAAGTAAGTAAGTTCATTACCCCAGTACTTACCATATAGCAATGGCTTAATATAAAAATCCCAACGGTCTACAGTTGTTAAATGCTTATTAGGATGTTTAACTCCATTACCATCAAAGTATCTTGCACTCATAAGAGCTGCTTTAAAGATATCGTCTCCGATGATACTCAGTAGAAATTCTTCTGTGTTTCCATAGAAAATATTTGCTCCTTTCCTATTAAGACTATCAAAAGCACGTTGTCTAGAAATTTCTGGCAAATAGTATCCTTGCATATATCCAAATCTTTCATAGTCCGAATATACATAGACAAATGGGTCGTGTACCATTTGTATAAAATTATAATCATCAGGCAACATGCTAAGGAACTTTCTTTGAAGAACATTGTTTTTTGCTGATATGTCTAACTCTTTAGATACTGCAATAATTTCTTCTCTGCAAGCAAACGGATCTATAGTAAAAACAGTAGTTTTGATTCCATACTTAACGTCTATAAATCTTACCTGTTCTAATTCGTTATCGTTATGTCCGGGTAAATGTAAGAAAGCTGTTTCTAAAGGAAATCCTTGAGTAATAAAACTATGTAAAACACTTTGGCTGTCGAGACCGCCACTGGTTCCTAGCATAAACTTTCCACCATATTGTTCTACTAGGTCTCTGGCCCTACGATCAGACTCTTCACGCATATTACCTACTTTTCTACTTCTAGAAGTTAGCTCTATGTAGAACCTTCCTTCTTCAAATCCAAATTTCATTTTTTTAAAAAATATCTGTAATGTTTTTTGGCTTCTTCTAAATGAGCAGAAGGGAATTTGTACATTTGACAGGCCTGTTCTTTATCCTGTGAAAAAGCTGTTTCCCACATTTTAGAATTAATATTATACTGTTCTTCTGTACTATCTATGTTTTTGTATTTCCATATAGCTATTTTTTTATTGTCTATACATTGTGTGACAAATAAAAATCCGGATTGCCATTCTATCATTGTGTATGGATAAATTGCTATCCAACGAGCAATCACAGTATTATAGGTGTCTATCACTACTTGTACACTACCCCAATCTAAATAGTTCCAAGTGATAACCGCTTCATCTTCTATACCTAGCAGGTCATAAACGCCTTTATGTACGGTCGGTATATGATCTACATCTAGAAATATGTCCATAATTATTTTAGGATCAGCGTCTATTGTTTCGATTCTAAATTCATCAAGTCTTAAATTTTCAAAAGAAATATCACCTATCACAGCCAAATCTATAGGACTTTCGAATAATAAGCCTTTGTATTCATAGATATCCCTAAAATATAAAGGTATTGTATTGCACATTTTACTTGATCCTGAATCTTTTGGACTGCCGTCGGTATTCCAAGACCATCCATGATATTGACATTTTATTTCTGTCCTTAAGCCAGATATAATTCTACTATTCTGGTGAGGACATATGTTATTACCTAATCTAAACTTACCGTTATTATTGTTTAAGATTTTAGAGTTATCGTAAATTTCTAAAGATTTGTATTCACCATTTTTAATATCTGTAATGTGTCCTAAAAACATTTTATTTCTCTCTTAACCAAAATTCATAGATTATTTTCTAAGTAATATTTCTTTTCTATATTGACTTCTAAGATTATTTAAAACGACTACAGATGTTGAATTAGAATTTTCTATATAATCTTTGAAATATAAATGTAATTTATTTTTACAATTACAAGGACTTTGATATATCTGATCCCATAAAACTTCATACCTTCCATAAAATGTATTATCTTGCTGAAACTCATTATAAATTTTATCAACAGCAATTTGATCTGCTACCTTTCTTCTACTATAAAATCCTAAATATCCTAATTTTTCTCCATATTCAACTAAATTATAAAGAATTTGTCCAAAAATATAATGTGTTATTTTATGTTTTGATAATGATTTATTGGAGATATTTGATATTAACATACCAGCATACCAGTAATTTATGTCATCAGGAAAAAAAGCAGATTGGCTTATAATCAATTTGTAATTATCAAATGCTCCAAATATTTGAGTTTTGTCGCCAATAAAGTTTTCAAATGAAACTTTTTCTAATTCACGAGTTTTGTCAGTTTCTGTAAATTTTTTATTCGTTGTAATTTCTTGAACATGTTCTTTATAGATTTTAAAATCTTTTTTAGTTAAAAATCTATATGTTATGTTTTCGTGGTTATTCATATTTTTCAATTATAAGAGCAGCACATTTGCCACCGAACCCAAAACTGTTTTTAATAGCATATTTAAAATTACTAAATTCTTGTTTATAGTTATCTAGTATGTTAGATTCAATAGGATCATTTAGATTACAGATAGGACCTATTTTGTTATAATTCAAAGAATGAATTAAATAGGCTAGCTCCACTAGTCCACAAGCACTCATTGTATGTCCTATATTTGCTTTTAACGCCATCAAGGCAGCATTTGGAAAGTAATTTTTTATAATTTGATATTCAGAAATATCTCCATTAGCAGTGCTAGTAGCATGACAACTAACTATTCCGATTTGATCTTTGGAAATATTAGAATTTTTCAAAGCCATGTCTATGCTACTTTTAGCTCCTGATGCCTCAGGATCCATCCCAGTTTCGTGATATAATTCTGTTGCGAAGCCTGTAGATTTAACCACAGCTAGAATATTATCTCTGTCTTTTTTTGCTTTGCGTAATGGTTTTAAAACTAACGAACAGGCACCTTCACCCATTACAAACCCTTTACGATTTTTATCAAACGGTGATGATATAGGAGGGTCTCTTAGATCTAGTGCTCCTATGGATTGGAACATAAAGATATCAATAGGGTCTACCATTACATCACACGCACCGACAAGAATTTGATCATAAATTTCTGACTGTAATAATCGCACAGCATAATCTATAATAAGTATTCCGGTGGCACAGGCACTGGTCATATTAAGATTAATACCTTTAAATCCAAACTTTTTACAGATTAAATAACCCAAATTGTCTCTTTGAGCTGCTAATGCCTGCCTAGGACTTATCTTTTTGTTGTCAATCAATTTAGAAACATTTTCTAATATTAGTTTTTGAGGCCCGCCCAATGAACCAAATATAACACCGGTATTTGGTTTATTCATAATATTAGCATCAAGTACGGCCTTATTGGCTGAATATAAACCAATTATAGAATATCTATCCAGATTCTTTTGTTCTGTATTATCTAAAAAGTCCGTGTTTATTTTAGAATCGTCGATTTGAAAAGCACCCTTGACTTTAATAATAGGGTAGGTATTTTTATCAAAATTTTTAATTTCGGAAATTGGAGATTCAGATTTTAAGTATCTATTCCAATTATTAAAAATATCTGTTCCTAAGGCATCTACTATGCCTAATCCAACTATAGCTATGTCATCCATGTTTCATAAAAAATTTTTCAATTACCCAAGCAGTAATGTCAAACTCTTTTCCTTTCATAGCAAAGTTATAATTTCCAGGATAAGCATGATGATTATTATGTAACCCCATACCGGGCATTAAAAATTGTAAAATATAACTGTTTGTTGATTTATCATTAGTATCGAAATTTCTATATCCATTTTTTGGATTATGTCCTAAAGAATTTATAGTTAACCCCCCTAACCATGCATAGGTTATTACAAAACTTAGAGTATAACCCATATAAATTGGACCTAAGATAGTAAATCCTAATATTAAAATAATAACATTTAATTTCAAATAATTATCATGTAAAAATTTATGTACTGGATTTCTTATCAAATCATAAACAGATCTGGGACTTATTTTATAATTACTTTGTCTTTTATAGAATAGCTTATCAATATTTGATTCTAGATGGGGATCTTTATCTGTGTCAGCGTATTTGTGATGATCCCTGTGTACCCCCGCATAGGCAATAGAACTCCCGAACAATAAAGGTAATGACAAACAATGCAGGATATATTCTTTAAATTTTGTAGTTTGAAAGGATTTATGCGACCATAATCGATGCATGCCTATTTCGTGCCCGACCATATTAAAAAACTTCGATAAAAGATAACCAAGCAAAATTAAATACCAATCAAAATGAGAAACTAAGGCATACACTGTGATACCAACATTTAGTAAAACCAAAGTAATAAGTTTTTGATTAAATGTCATAGATACCAATATGACTTTCTATATCGTTTAACACTTCTTGAAACTTTACATCTTTCCAGCAATAAGCTATAAAAATTCTAGGAAGATCATTATATTTCATCACAGAATGAATTTCAGATACATTGAGCAAATATGCTTCGTTGGATCCTGCTGAAAATTTTTCAGTTTCTACTAGGTCTTTAATGATATACATATTTGCGGTTTCTTTTCCAGGATAAGTGAAAGGAATAGCAGAGTCTCCATTATAAAATTGCGTAACGTCATCTACATTGGCTTGAATATAATAATTTAAAGAACAACTTACGCCATGATCTCTATGAGCTGCTAATAAACCCTTTCCATTTAAAATAGTAAAACTAACCTTATAAGGAGGTATTGAAAAAAACTTTTTGGTATGAAGATTCTTAAATTCTGGAACATTTGATAATTTGTACATGTCTAGAGTAACTGAGTGTAAACCATATGAGGCCATAACCTCATCACTCTTAAATTGCCACCAATTATCCGATGGTCTTAAAAAAGAATTATCAATTTTTTTGAAATAGGTCATTGTTTAAACTTTCCACGCTGCTAAATCATCCTTGCTAACAACAAAAAATTTTTCAACTAACCAACCAGAAAAATCAAACTCCCCTTTTTTCATAGCCTGATTATATTCGCTAGGATAAGCATGATGATTATTATGTAAACCTTCTCCTAGGGTATACCAATGTATCCATTTATTGTTTTGGCTACGATCGGTCGTTTCGAAATTCCTATATGAAATTCCAGTTGGAATATGACTTAATGTAGTTACAAAAACCCCACTGCCAAATATATACCAACCTAAAGGAGCAAATAAAATAAAAATAGGAATATGCCAATCAATTAATCCTAACACAAAAGATGATATAATAAGACAGGCCCATATCTTAAAATAATTATGATGAACAAATTTTATAGTTGGGTCTCTAATTAAATCTTTAGGTAAAACCCTTACCTGTTTAATCTTATTAAACCATTCAAACGGTTTAATTTCCCACAATCCTAAACTTTCCAAAATACTATTTTTAGGACTATGAATATCAAACTCGTCGTCACTGTGCCTATGATGATGTCTATGACTTGTAGCATACAATATAGGACTTCCTGCACCAATTAACACACTGACCCAGGTTAAAAAGATATGTTTCTTTTTAGTTGTGACAAATGATCTATGAGCAAAATATCTATGCATAGCTATATGGTTAGCAGGAATTACTACAATTTTACTGATTAAAAATGCCAATATGGACCAAAACCATTCACCACCAAAGAACGGATAAACGAGAGAGAAGATCCAAGAAAGTAAACCAAGAGCCCAAATAATTCTTAATTTGTATATATTCATTGTATAGGATCATCAATTAACGGTCCATCATATTTATCTACCATGTTTTTCACTAGAGATTCTAATTGAGGATTGTTTCTTATATCATTATTCAATAAAAGAGAAATTCTAGTATGATTTGAAAAATTCACACAGGCATGCCATAGATAACTATTAAAAAAGTATAGCTTGTTTATACCAAAGTTCTTACATAATATATTTTTATCTAATATATATTTTTCTTTATCGAAACTTACAGCCCCAGACTCGTATTTTCTACTTACCATATGAACCATGTCTAAACTTGTAACTATAGGCAAATGTAAGATAAAAGGCTCTTCGTATTGTTTTCGTTTGTCTTTAAGTCTCTGATGACTATGCCAAGATAGACCATGTTGACCTTTGGTCAAAACAATTTTGGCCAATCTAGGAAATTGTGTAATAGATCTTATAAATTCTATAGTTTTAGGAAACCTAGTAGCAGATGAGGTATGGTAAATTTGTCTAAGTTCTAATGGAACATCATAGTAATCTTCATATTTTGATTGAAAAGGATTTATAAATTGAGTTCCTTCTATGACATCTGCTTGACTTCTATCAGGATCAAAAGTAAGCAAGGTAAGACCTTTATAATTTTGAAAACTGTTTATTATCGATCTAGTTCTTTTATATCCTGGTGGAATATAATCATACCATTCTGTGTTGTCAACTATTTCGCAAGCTATCTTAGACATATCAAAATTATTATCAAATTGAATTTCACAAAAGGGAATTTTCTTAAGCATTGATATATCATATTCTGTTAGCAATCCTAGACTCCTCATATTCAAATATTTGACCTAAATAGGATTGCCATTTTTGATCAGTTTTATCTACTAGATCTTTAAAAGGTAAATCTCTCATAGGCATAATAATAAGCTCTTCGAAAGTATATCCTGCTGACTGCAGGCCAATAATATCTATACCGCTGACCTTAGTCCGTCCTGTTGACCAACATTTTTCTAACACATCCAACATATACCTATCTGCATCTATTGATGACCAATACTTGTTTTTCCAATAGTCGTATCCTCGTCGTAGGCTAAAATTAGTGTATCCATATTTTTCTGGATTCTTATTCATTAATGTAGTTCCTAGTTGACTAAGGTTCATACGTTGAATAAACAACCCGTCAATAGGACAATTTTTATCAATAACCCAAGGAACCCATTTATCTAAAGTCTCAGGATTGTCTTCGGGTAAGCCAATGATAAAACTTCCAGAAATACTAATTTTATTATTCCAAAATTGTTTTATTTGAAATAAAATATCCTTGACCTTTTGAGGATCTGTACCTTTACCTGTAATCTTTGCTGAAGGTAGGTGTAGACTTTCAATTCCGATATTTGCTGCTACCAAACCGAGATCTTTAAGGAGCCCGTATTGTTCAGGAAATTTGTTTAGAATTTCATAACGGATAAAAGCATTAAATTTAATGTCAACCTTGCTTTTATCTCTTGCTTTTAATACTTCTTGAATTTTTTCTGTAGTTTCATTAAAAATATTATCAACTATTATATAATTTCTCGTACCTAATAAATCAAAATTCTTTTTTAATTCATAAGCAAGAGTATCTTCCGATTTATGATATATAGGTATATGTTTTTTCCTACCAAGTATTGGATATCCACAAAAACTACACTTAAACATACAACCTCTAGAAGTTTCAATGACCATAGCATCATTCATTGTCATATGATCTTCATTTTGAAAATCTATATATCCCTGTTCTCTAAAATTGAAAGAAGCTGCATCTTTATCGTAACTTATTATTTTAGCTTTACTTCCTGACAATGTATAATTAATTTTGGTATTATTCCTAAGATGATCAGCAAGTGTAATAACTGTCGTATCAGCGAAACCTTGAACAATATAGTCCATAGTTTCTGATAACTGTTTAATTTTGTAATCATATCTTTCACCTCCATATACATATTTTATATTAGGATGTTTAAATTTTATTTTTGTTAATATACTATTAATCTCATTATCCGATAATGGCCAGGTAGTCAAAGACATAGTTTTAAAATAATCTGTAAAGCTAGAAATATTAGATAGTAAATCTTTGTTAGTAGAAGTATTAAAAAAAGTACCGCTGAACCCAATAAAAAGGGTATCTTGATCTATGATTAAATCAAGTAGTTTATAAAAATTTTCTAAATTACCTAACCACCTGTTGAAAAAATCAATAACTTTAACCGTATATCCCTTATGTCTCAATTGTGTTGCTAGACGATGAGGACCTATAGGTCTTTGATGCCAATGTCTTACATCACCATCAGTGATGAGAATAATATCATATCCCTTACGCATTATTATCTATGAGTAGTGTCGAGCAAAAAGTATCGAATGAACAGTCCAGGCAAATCCCATTCATACGGTTTTACTTTATAATAATAATTTTGACTGTCGGCATGATGGTTGTTATGTAGTCCACTACCCAATAATAGAACATTCACCCAAAAATTATTTCTACTATTATCTGCTGTTTCAAAGTTCCTATACCCCCATTTATGGCTAACGATATCAACAAGTATACTACTAGTATGAAACATCCATACAGCACTCAGGCTAAACAAAAATACAGCCAATTTTAAATCGATTAAAACTGTTATCCCATATATTAATATAACAAATTCTAAGTAATGCCTATGTAAGAAATTATGAAATGGATCTTTAGCCAAATCTGAAATTATTTTAGGAGAAAATTTAACCATAGGCCAATTTACTAACCAAACATTATACCATTTGTTGTGAAGTGGACTTTGAGGATCTTTTTTAGTATCTGAATATCTATGATGTATCCTATGAGTACCTACCCATCCGTAACTACTACCAAGGAAGTTTAATGATCCTAATAATACTAAAAGTATTTCTTTCCATCTTTTGGTTTGAAAGCTTCTATGGGCACATAGTCTATGATATCCTATTTCTCCTCCAATTTTTCCAAACAATATCCATCCTACTAATGACAGTGCTAAGTCTCTAAAAGACCAGTCAATATAAAATAATGATATTAATATTAGATGATGAAATATAATTAGTATCTTAAATTGTAAATCCATGTTAGGTCTTTTAATCATATTTTTATAGACCTTTTGATAAGATTTTCTAATTTAGGATTTTTATCTACATCGTTATATAATAGGATATCTATCCTCTCATTGTTACTGTAATTTTTATAAGCATGGATTTTATATCCATTAAAAAAATATACTTTACCGGGTAGAAAACTTCCAATAGAAATCTTACTATCCTTTTTATAATTATCTAGTGTATCAAAATACATTCTATCGGCAGGTAAATTGTCTTGTACCATAAAGGCTACTTCTTTATCCTGTATAATAGGAATATGTAAAATACATTGTTCAGGTCTGTTTAACATTGGAAATTCAGGATCATTTTGGTGACTATGCCACCCTAACCCGTGACCTGGAGTTGATCTTACTATTTTACACAAAGTAGGTCTATCTGTGATCTCATTGACAACTTCTTTTAGATATGGATAGCTATCTGCTACTTCTGTGTAATACCATTTTCTATCTTTTATATCTAAATTATAATATGATATGATATTTTGATTCAGATCTCTCCAAGCAAAATATTCAGTCAAGCACTTTGAACTTTTTCTTGGATCATATGTAATTATAGCACATTGTTTGTATTGTTTATGTACCTCCGGCGGTGAATCGGATACAAAATAATATTGGGGTGGTACATAATGATTGTACCAAAATTTCGTCTTTAAAATTTCCTCTTTTAACCTAGGGAAATCAAAATCAAAATCAACCTCGAAAAAATTAGTCTCCTTTAGTTTAGTTATTAAACGCTTATTCATGATATGGACTTAAATTGTAATCAATATACTCTTGTTTTAATTTCCAAGTGTTTTTAAGTCTAAAAGAACACATAGATCTATTCTGTGTTGTAGAAAGGTTTTCAAAATCATGAGGATATCGAATATTATGTATAGTGGGATAGGTAGTCCTTATCCTATAATCTAATATGGTATCATTCTTATCATAATAGGTTACCATTTCTTTATAGATAACACCAGATGCATTTTCTTTTAGACTATAGTAATTTCTATATGATTCATCATAACCAAATAAAGGAATAAGAAAATTATATGACAAATTTTCAAATTTTTTATGACCTTTGATTACGTCAACATGAACTTCTGTTCTGTATCCAGGTTCTATCGTAAAGATATAGATCATTTCAACATGATCTATCATTGCTAAATCTTTCAACATAATATTAATGTTAGGTAGTTTAATCATTTCTTTAACATTCATCTTTACTCGGCATCGAGCATTAATGTCAAATAGAGTTTTAGAATAAGCACATATTTCTTTTTGAACTATATCTAAATTATCTACCTTAATAGGAACATAACTAATCATATTTTATTAAACAATATTGAATAAATTTACCCCAGATATCCCATTCACCTTTTTTTCTAACATAATACCAATCTCCTGGATTAGCATGGTGATTATTATGTAGGCCACTGCCTCCAGTAAATAAGTTTACCCAAAAATTATTCCTACTTTGATCTTTTGTATCAAAATTTCTATATCCCCATTTATGGCATACTATATCTATTAACAGAGAGCCTACATGAAATTGTATAACACTAGGTAAGCATAATAAAAAAATTGTTAACTTATAATCAATGTATAAACCAAAAATTAGAATTAGTGCGCATAATTCAAAATAGTATTTGTGTATGAACAAATGCCATGGGTCTTTTAAAAAATCAGAAACATATCTTGGTTTAATTATAAAAGGTTTCCAATTTAATATCCAAACATTGAACCAGTCTTGATGATATGGACTATGTGGATCCTCAGGTTTATCAGTATTTACATGGTGAGTTCTATGCGTGCCACACCAAGATATACTACTACCTACCATATTAAGACTACCCAATATTAATAAAATTCTATCTTTCCAATATGACGTTTTAAATCCTCTATGACTAAAGTATCGATGGAACCCTATTTCCCCGCCTATTTTTCCAATAATTATCACAGATAAAAATGTAAAAAATAGGTAAGTGTATTCAATGTCATTGATGAAAAATAAAGACAAAACCAATAAATGGTTGAATATAATCAATGACTTTATTTTAAATGCGACAGAAAATTTCATTAGTTATCAAAATTAGGTTGAGTTCCTTGTATACAATTTTCCCAAATTAATAACCATTCATCATATGTTATCTCTGTAACAGTTGTACTAATTGGTGCAAGTTCGAAACCTCTAAGAGCTGTATTTTCATCATAGATTTGTTTATGTATTCCAGTTAGATATTTGTTTGCATTTTCTAAAGTATCGAATACATGATAAAATTTTAAAACCCAACCATTGACTTCTACAGAAGTTCGTAACTTTCCTTCAACATTTATCAGTCTCGATCGTTGATGATTAAAATTAGATAGATTTACATACCCAATTTTCGCATGAGCACTTAATACAGATAAGGGATTATTTACATCAACCCCTGTCCTCAAATGTTGTGGAAATTCATGTACATTGGTAATTAAATACCCTGTAACAAATCTCTGTGGAATCATCGATGCTCCTGGAGGGTTTGAAGATGTAGTCATATCCTAATCCTTTTTTATTATACCTATATTTATTAGGTAAATACTGTATATATTTTGTAAAATGAACAGACAATCGCTTGAATTTATATTTGCTAGTAATACCAAAGGGATTTTATATCTCCAGATATTGTCATCTATAATTTTCCTATATACTCTAATATCTATCGATGTAAAATGGTATTGGTGGGTTTCGAGTATTTTTGTTTATTTTTTAACTGGGGCTCTTGGAATAACCATTACATACCATAGATATCTTGCTCATAAAAGTTTTCAAATGCCTAGATCACTAGAATACCTTTTTAGCTTTTTTGGTGCTATGGGTGGTACGGGAAGCTCAATTGGTTGGATGGCAGTTCATAAAGCTCATCATAAACATAGTGATACAGATAAAGACCCACACAACCCTCATAAAATTGGACTTAAACTACTACTGAGTTCTTATCAATACACTTTTAATTTTTGGGATGCTAAAACACTTCTAAACAGTAAATTTCATCTTATTCTACATCGTTATTATTATCTCATTATGACAATTTGGGCAATGTTCTTATATACAATTAATATAAATTGTCTAATATTTTTATTCTTTATTCCTATTTGCTTTCAGATTTGGGCCAGCAATATAAGCAATTACGCCAATCATATGTTTGGTTATCAAAACTATACAACAACTGACCATAGTAAAAATACTTGGTGGGTCAGTGCTATAACTTGGGGAGAAGGATGGCACAACAATCATCACGCCGAACCATGGTCTTATACTTTCCAGCGTCGTTGGTGGGAAATTGATGTGAGTGGATATGTAATCTACCTAATATGTTGTCTTACTGGTAATAAACTGAGCCTATATAATTCTAGATTTTAAATTAATATATGAAAAGACCAAGAATAGGTATAGCATCTTCTTTGGCCATATACGATAATCTAGCTGACAAATTATGTATAGATTCTAAAGTTACTCATTATGGTGCTCATAAAATTAAAAAAACAACTAAACTTTATAAACCTGTATCAAAAATACTACCTGTACCTGAAAAATTTGTAATCGAACTAGCAAATTTTTTTAATGAAAAATCTGATTTTTTACTAGTTTCAAACTTAAATTTACCCAGTAATGAGGATTTTCATAAAAATCTTAAAATTCCATATTTTTTTCCTAGTAGAGAACATGTAATAAATTTAGAATATAACAAGTACAATTCAAAACAATTACTGCATAAATTAGGTATTCCCACTCTAGAAGGTTATAAATCAAATGGACTAGAATTATTTAAAAATTTTTATAAAATTAAACGACCATTTGTAATAAAATTTTTCCCATATATGAAAGGAAGACAAACTACCATAGTTAATGATGAAAATTATGAAGAAGTATTTTTAGATTTTTACAGTAATCGACTACAAGGTTTAGCTAGATTTACGAATGTCAATGACGACTTTACCTGTGTAATTGAAGACTACATTAAAATCAAGTCAGAAGAATCCTACCATGTAATTATGAATGATTCAAATTGGCAATTCTTTGGATCTGCTAGAGATTATAAAAAAATACACGAAGGGGATAAAGGACATAATTATATAAGTTCAGGCGCATATTCCTTGAATAAACCTAATTTTAAAATAAATGAATATGCTGATAAAATTTTTCAACACTTCAAAAGTATAGGAAAACCCTATAAAGGTTTTCTATTTATAGGGATAGCTCATATGGAAAATGGAGATCCAATTGTGTTAGAATTGAATACAAGAAGTGGAGATCCTGAGCTTGTTCCTATGATTAGTTCTTTAGAAAATAATTTATCTGAAATTTTTTATAAAGCGTCTACAGGTATAAACATACCAGAAATTAAACATAAAAATTTAGAGACAGTCTCTATTAGATTATTAAACAAAAATAAAACTAATTGGGATAGAGAACCTAATTTTCCTATGTTTAGTAATGTGCCTGATGATATAATGATTAATCTAGAAGGAACACACATTTTTCAACAACATTCATTATTATCTTGTTCAGGATCAACTGTAAACGATGCTAACCAAAGAATTTATGATTTCTTGAAAACACAACATCTAGGAGATTTTAATTATAGAAAAGATATAGGAATTTATAAATGACCAACAATCTATTTTCAATAGAATATTACGATGGGATAATTTCTAAATCCATGCAGACTGCTGTCGACGAGTATTTACAGAAGCAAACTTGGCACATACATTGGTTTCCTTTTCCTGAAGTACCACATAAATTGAATAGATTTCGTCCTTCTGAAGATCCGTCAGGAGCTTTCAATACTTGGCCTATCGTGCAAAGTTCATCGTTTGCAAGATGTTGTCTTGCAACTAACGAACAGAATCTCAAAAAGAATCATAAGTTGATTCATCAACTTTGGAAAGATATTAATCGGGCATTAGATAATCAATATGAAATTACAGGGTATCCCGAGGATATGTTTGATGAAGAGTATTCTGCAAAAAATGGAGAAGATGGTTGGGGTTGGAGAGTATATACCAACGGACAATACAGTGGCATTTCACAAGGCTCTTGGGGACCTCACAGAGACACACCCAACTTAGACGATGAAACAAGTGTAACTATTCTTTATATTGTTAATAAAGAATGGTATCCAAGATGGTCTGGAGAATTTATCTTTTATCCAGAAGATCCTAACAAAACCACAGGTGATTATCAACAATTTAATATAGGAGAACATCAACAAAGAAGAGGATTCAATGTAGGATGGCCCGATCAGGGAAAAATTATAAGTCCAGTCCCGAATAGAGTAATTGTGTATGATGGTAGAGCTTTACATAATTGTCACGCACCGTCTTCTGGTAGGAATAGTAAACCATTGATTAGAGTAGTATTCAGAGCACGGAGACGAAAGAAAAATGTTAGATGATGTAGGTTTTTACACTATTTTTAATAAAAAAACCCAATCTGAAGAAAAATATTATAATAAGATACAGGCCTTTATGCGGGCAAAAAGCCTTAATTTAAAGGTTGAAAATATACAGTGGAATTTTAATGACGAAATATTTAAAAGCGTTGATTGGACAATAGAACCAACTGACACATTAAATCAGTTGTATAAAACGAGGGCTAGGCAAATACGAGAAGAATACGACTATATTGTTATGTTTATTAGCGGAGGAGCTGATAGCACAAACATGCTATTTTCTTTTTTATATAATGATCTTCTTGTTGACGAGATAATTGCTAGCGCTCCTTTATCCGGATTGAGAGATTGGAAAAGAAATAGACCTTATAATGATGTAAAGAACACTATAGAAGAAACATTTGTCAGTCAAATACCATTTATACAAAAATTAAAATCTAGATTCCCCAACCTCAATATAAGAATACACGACTATTTTGAAGACATGTTAAATTATAAACAAGATGACTGGCTTATAAAAGGATCGGATTGGATGCATCCTACTATGGCCGGCAGGTATAATTTAGACAGATATTCTCATCTTAAGGTTATAGCAGAATCAGGAAAAAAAATTGCTGTAGTACAAGGAATAGACAAACCGCAACTCTGTAGATTTAAAAACCATTTTTCAATTTTGTTTAGAGATCACCCTTATAATAACAAATATGATTCTATCAATCACCCAAATACTTTTCCTGTATTTTTTTATCATAGTCCAGATTTGCCTTCTTTGATAGTAAAACAGGCACATGTAACAGCTAGATTTTTAATGCGTCCTGAAAACATTTTAATATATAAAGCTATGCCTTATAACTGGGAGTATGCCAAGGATAGAACCAACCCGTTGAATAACAAAAATTATAATGGGTTAAACGGAGATGTGTACGAACGAGGAATAGTCCCTGCCATATATCCTTGGATTAAAAAATGGAGTTTTCAGGCAGAGAAGCCAGATAAAATGTTCTTAGGCAACCACGATCATTGGTTTTATGAACACCATAGCGGTACGTCCGTTTGGAGTATGATGAAATCGGATTTATTAAATTTGCAGAAATCTCTAGATAGTAACTTTTTTCATTTCGATAAAGATAATAACGAACTTTTAGGTCTCAAACCTTTTTTTAGATCATATAATATCGGAAAAATAGCTAACTTTACATCTAAAGGAATACTTCTTCCAGAACTTCCTTCTTCTGAGGAATTTGACAAACTTTTTTCTTTCAATAACAAATATGAAAATACTTTTAATATTGATACTAACATTTTACTCTAGTTTAGCTACCTCAATAGAAATAATAAAAATTTATAGTCCTTATAGTTCTAGTCATAGCGGAACTCCTGCTTTGCTTAAAATAATAGAGGAAGCTAATAACAATCAAAAAAAATATAAATTTCTACTGGAATTTAGGCCAGGGGGAAATCAAATTATAGCTGTAAACAGCCTTAACGAAAATGATCTTGCTATAATCGCTCCTGCGTATGTTGATCATATTAGCACAGGGAAATTGAATCAAGATAACTACGTACCTATATTTGCCTTAGGAGATGCTTGTTGGGCAGTTATAATTAATAAACCAATACAAGGACAAAATGAATTTACAGTAGGTGGAGTAGGATATGGCAATGCCAGTCATCTTACTGCGTTAGCTCTAGGAGAAAAATTTAAATTTAATATCAGATACATAATATTTAGGAGTAACAACGATGCTCTAATCAACATGGTAGGCAATAACGGAATAGAATTAGTTATAGATAGATACGAATCATTCAAAATTTTCAAAGACAAAAACCCTAAATTAGAAATGATAGCAGCTAGTTGTCCTATTAGACTTACTCAAGAACCTAACATAAAAACACTTAAAGAAATGGGCTTAGATGTTCCCTACATTTTCAATATTATTATATCATTAAAAACTATGCCGATAGATAAAAGAAAAGAATTACAAGATATTTTCTTAACTGCTACTAATAAGATTGGAGAAAAAGAATTGTTTAAACTATCGGCAATAAGACCGCCACAATTTGATAATATTACAACTGAAGATTTTTATAAAAAATCTATAGAAACCGTTAAAAAACTACAAATTAGATATAAAAATCACTTAACAAATGACTAAATAATTAATATTTACAGGAGTCACATATGTCAAAAAGACAAATTAAATGGGTATTAGCTCATGAACCGATAGATTTATTTCTTCGTGCTGCTAAAGTTTTCACAGAGCAAGTCAACGTCCGTACTCCAGAAACATTAGAAATTGAAGTGATGACATTAGGTGAATATGCTGAAAAATATAATAATGGAATTAAGATAGATAAACATAGCTTGATAGATCTTTTAGACAATGATTCTATTCAGATGAGTCAAACTTATACAATTACTTTAGGTAAAATTAACAAAGATTTTTATGCTCTAGACCTTCCATTTTTGTTCAAAGACCATGATCATGCCAGTAGAGTATTTGAAGGTAACATAGGATCAGAATTATTATCAAGTTTAGAATCTTCTAAAAATATAAAAGGATTAGCGTTTACCTATTCAGGTGGATTTAGAATTATGCCTGGTAACGAACCTGTTTCGAAAATCGAAGATCTTCGTGGAATGAGAATGAGAACTAGTTTTAGTCCAGTGGCAATAGAAACATTTAGGACATTAGGTGCTGATGTTGTTCCTATGGAATTAGAAGAACTATCTGATAATTTAGGATCAGAAAATGTAACAGTAGGAGAATCAACATATCCTCGTGTGTATGCATTAGGACATGATAAGGTTTCTAAGGTTATTAATCATACAGAGCATAGCCTATTCCTAACTTCTATACTGATCAGTACTAATTTCTGGAATAGTCTTACACCAGAACTTCAAACTGTAATTTCGGAAAGCGCTAAAGAAGCAGCAAGATATGAACGAAATTTAAGTATAGAAGATATCAGGTCTGTTCAATCACGTGCCAAAAGTGACGGAATAGAAATTGTAGAAATGAGTTACGAAGAAAAATTACGTTTCGAAGAAGCTACTAAAGTTGTATATTCAAAATTTGACAACTACTTCACTAGTGGTCTAGTTCAAAAAATTCAACTACATTAGATATTTAAAAAAGACTCCTAATAAGAGTCTTTTTCTATTTACAAATTATTTTAACTACTATATAATTCTAATATAGTAGGTAGCACTGGTGTGCGGCGGAGACTTATAAACTCTGGAGACTGGTCAGATGGGCTGGAACGGTAGGGTTCGATTCCCTAACCTACTACCAATAAGCAAGATTAAATACTGGATGCAAAATATATATGAGTATATAAAGCGTCCTAAAAAAGAACGTCAGGAGCATTTAGATCTAGATGATTATTGTATTGAAAGAGGTGGTGGTAGTACGTTATGTAAGGGGTTGCTAGCGCATCTTTTAGAAACTACAATACCTAATGGTCATATGATATTAGTATGTCATGCCTGTAATAATGGAAAATGTAGTAACCCAAAACATTTATATTGGGGCACACCGAGCGAAAACAGGATGGATCGTGTAAGATTCGAAAATAGAACACTATGTGAAATAATGGAAGATCATCATAGAAGAAGGAAAAGAGAGAATTAATTATGTCAAAATCCAAAGAACAACGTAATCATAAAAAAGTAGAAAAAAGATCTAGTCAAGGAGGCAATCCGCCTAAGACCAGTTCGATGAATAAAAGTCAAAGTAGAAACTATAAATCATATAGAGGACAAGGACGTTAAAATGGCACAGGCAGAAGCAGGAAAGGGAAGCCTACCTAGACCATATAGTATTAGTCATACTGAATGGATTAATCGTTGGGATGCCATTTTTTCAAGAGACATTAAGGAAGATCGTATGGATGAAAAGAAAAAAGGAACTTGTGGGTGCGGCAGATCTCCAACAGGCAATTGTATCGGGTGGCATGGTTTGACAACGGCTGAATATGAAAGTAAACTAGCTGAATACAATATAAAACATTTAGAAGTTACAGCTGAAGAGGAAGAAGCATTTAAGGACTTAGAAAAAAGAATTATATAAAATATTGCCCGCTTAAATATCAATGAAAGATAAATTCCTAAAATTATATATGGATTGGGCTCACCGTTGCGCGGAACTCAGTCATGCTCGTAGACTACATGTAGGCGCTGTCATTGTTAAAGACGACACTGTGATTAGCTATGGTTACAATGGCATGCCAGCAGGTTGGGATAATGATTGTGAAGACGAAATAGTGATTGAGTGCGACGGTGGCAATGACTACGACTTTGTACTAAAGACCAAACCAGAAGTTCTCCATGCCGAGTCTAATGCCATAGCCAAATTGGCCAAATCTACCAATAGCGGACTAGGAGCAGACATGTTCATTACGCACAGTCCCTGTTTAGATTGTGCCAAGTTGATTTATCAATCTGGTATCCGTCGTGTATATTTCGGTCTACATTATAGAGATGATAGTGGCATAAAGTTTTTAGAAAAATCCGGAATTGAGGTGAAAATGATTAAATAGGTATATTACTACCTACTGCCATGCTACACCTAATCAGAGACCTTAGCGACCGTTTTTTTAATTTACTTAAAGAAGATCCTGTAAGACCACACATACCTCACGAACATCGTCTTGGTAAAAACAAAGATATCTTTGTTTTAGAAGAAGAAAACCAACCAGGAGCTATAACCTGTGTTAGTTATCAACTCACAGTTCCGGAAGACGAGCAAAACTTGTTTGAAATCTGCGACGATCCCAACACCGCAGTGTTCTATACCATATGGAGTTATAAGTCCGGAAGGGGTAGACAACTGATATTAGATAGTGTAAACTATATTCAAGAACATAGAAGTAGTGTTAGTAATTTTGTCACACTTAGCCCCAAGACTGAAATGGCTAGAAAATTTCATTTAGACAATGGGGCAAAGATATTGAGAGAAAATACCAATACCATAAACTATGTCTATGAAAGATAGGGCGGTTGGCACAGTTGGAAGCGCGACTGGTTTACACCCAGTAGGTCGGGAGTTCGAGACTCTCACCGCCCACCATTATAAGAGGAAAACATGCAGGTAAGAGCAAGTCATATTTTAGTAGAATCTGAAGATAAAGCCTTAGGGTTGTTAGATATTATTAAAAAAGGCGCAAACTTTGGACAATTAGCACAGCAATTCAGTAAGTGTCCTAGTGGTAAAAATAGAGGAGATTTGGGTGTATTTGGTCCAGGTCAAATGGTTCCTGTGTTTGAAACAGCGGCATTCAACAGTAGTGTAGGTCAAGTAGTAGGTCCTGTTCAAACACAATTTGGTTATCATTTAATACAAAGAACTGAATAATTTTGATAATAAAAATAAAATAATTTATTGACATAGTCAACTTAATATCGTATAATATAGAAACTTAGGATGCCTACAGCAACTTTATCTTCAACTTGTAATTGAACCACAAAGTGCATCCTGTCATTTTATACACAGAAAGGAGACAAAAATGACTACCTTTGCTCAAGCAGTTCAAACTCAACCCGCAGAAGCTCGCACTGAAAATTCAATGAAGGCTTTGGCTCATAGTGGCAATGCCCTTGTGGACCTATTCTTTAAGATTGGTGCCAGTCGTGGTAAAAACATTGTTGGAGATTTTGAACGTGCCTATCAAGAAGATTCTGACCTAGCAATGAAAATTGCTCTATGGTGTCGTGATGTTCGTGGTGGCGCAGGTGAACGTCAACTGTTTCGCGACATTCTCCTACATCTGGAAAGCCAACATCCTGATATGTTGGATCGTGTGTTAACCTTTGTGCCAGAGTTCGGTCGTTGGGATGATCTCCTAATTTTTCAAACTCCACGCTTCAAAGGTGCGGCTCATACCTTTATCCAACATGCTCTGCGTGATGGAAATGGGTTGTGTGCCAAATGGATGCCTCGTAAAGGTAATCAAGCAGTAGAACTTCGTCAGTTTATGGGGTTGACTCCAAAAGGCTATCGTAAATTGTTAGTAGGCCTAACCAATGTGGTAGAAACCAAAATGTGTGCCCAGGAATGGGATGCTATTGAGTTTGGTAAACTACCTTCATTGGCTGCGGCTCGCTACAACAAGGCCTTTGGACGTCGTGCTCCTGAAGCATACGCAGCCTATAAAGAACGCCTTACCAAAGGCGAGGACAAGGTTAATGCCAGTGCTGTGTATCCATATGATGTGATCAAAACCATCAGAAGTGGCGGAGATCACGTTGTGGCAGATGCTCAGTGGGCTGCTCTGCCTAACTACATCGGTGATCATAGTGTAATACCGTTAGTTGATGTTAGTGGAAGTATGGAAACTCCAGCAGGTCGTAACAAGAACCTAACCTGCTTAGACATTTCAGTAAGTTTGGGATTGTATTGTGCGGATAAGAATCGCAGTACCTTCAAGGATGTATTCTTAACCTTCAGTGCTAATACCAAGGCAGAAGTTTTAAAAGGTTCGTTGAGTCAAAAACTTACTCAGATGTTGCGTAGCGATTGGGGAATGAATACCAATCTCCACAAGGCATTTGATGAGATTCTGCGTATTGCTAAGGAAGGATCAGTGGCTGAGGCAGACATGCCAAAGACCCTGTTAATCCTAAGCGACATGCAGTTTGATCAATGTGCTAAGTTTGATGATTCAGCACATGAAATGATTCAGCGTAAGTATGAGGCTGCTGGTTATGCTATGCCTAACATTGTTTTTTGGAACCTACGGGCCACTGACAATGTTCCGGTAAAGTTTGATCAGCGAGGAACGGCTCTAGTGAGCGGCTTTAGTCCCAGTGTAATGAAAGGTGTCCTAAGTGGTGCCGCAATGACTCCTGAGGCTATTATGCGGGCCACTGTAGACGTTCCTAGATATAATGTATTATAAAGTTGTTGTTTGCTTACAACGGGTCTAAAAGGCCCGTTGTTTGTTGACCTTAACTAAGATAAATTATATAATATAGCTATGTCTAAAACAATTAATCACGAACGGAATTTTTTAAAATATCTATTAGAAAATTCAAACTCATTAAAGAAAGAAAGAATAAAACTGAGACCAAATGGTGAAAGAAAAGCTCATATTAGATTTTCTTTAGGATGTGGGTTATCCTCAGCAGATGAATTTATCAATCTTTTTAAAAATCTAAAAATTCCATTTCAGAAGATTACAACAGAAGATTTTAGTAAAACCTATAAGTTAGGTGGGTATGTAACTTGGCAGGGAAAGTCAATAGGTGTATTATATGGTATTGGAGAAAAAGGTTATGTTGAAAGGAAAAAATATGCTCCAGACTCTATAGGTTTAGCAGGACTAGAAATATCTAATGCTAAAGACTTTCGAAGCAAGGTAGAGTCGGGTTTAGTCTTAGTAGAAAAAGATCTAAGTTTTAGGAAATGTCTTATATCCATGCTAGATAATATAAAATCTGGAACTGAGATTCAAGACCATCCATTCCTAAAAAAGAATATTAACAAAATTAAAAGTGATTTTGGAGAAGTTCTTGCTGCCTATACTTTAATCCTTCAAGGAAAAAAAATAAAATTTCCTATAAAAAGTAATAACCCAAGAATAGATTTTTGGGCAGATGGTCATCCGTATAGTGCCAAGGCTCCTAATGGTGGAGGTAAAGTTAATTTATCGGAATACAAAGATTCAATCTCAACAAAGACCAATACTGGAAAATTTTTATATAGCATAGCCACACATAATAGAGATGACTTTTTCAAATATGCAGCCTCACTTTGTCCAGAAGTAAAACTCATATCCGAATGGGTTAACGGAACTTCCAGAGCAGATGTTAAAAAATATGTTGCTAATTGCTCATATGATGATCATTATGCTAAAATGATCAATATGAAAACATTTAAAATTAATAATCAAGTATTAGGAATACCTGTTAATTCTAATAGAAAATCTACAGAATTAACTCCAAAGGAGCTTTGGGCGAAAGGATCATTGGAACCTTTTGATTTCACTATAAACACAATAATGAGCAGATTTTGGGGAGAAACAAATAGTGATAGTATAACCAAAGAAGTATCTAATTTTTTAGTCAATACCACATTTATTCATGTTGATATTGTTGATTTAAATATTATAACAGAGATTACCCCTTTTGAATCAGTCACAGGTTGGAAAACAATTTATTGGAGTAGAGCCACTAAGGCATGGCACAATTGGATGGCAGTGGAACCCATAAAGGAATCAAAATGATACAGACTATTAATGGTGATATATTAGAACAAACTTGTGCTATTGAAGATAATAGCGTTGACTTGCTACTTACTGATCCGCCATACAATATTTCTGAAGATGGAGCGAATCCAGTCTGGATTGATAAAGAAACTGGAAAAAACAAAACCAATATACATAATCAAAAATTCAGTGAAAGTTTTGAGCATAATTGGGACGAAGTTGAACATAATGATTTTCTTACTCAATTACATGGATGGGCAAATTTTTGGTTCGGTAAAATTAGAAAAGGTGGATCGTTCGCTATCTTCATTAGCGATCAATATGTATCGTATCTTTGGAAAGCTATGGAGGATGCAGGGTTTGAACCGAAAAGAGTTTGGACTTGGAAGAAGCCTGCCGCAGTGCCGTTCAATCGAGAAGTAAACCCTGTTAGTGGTTGCGAGTATGTTCTGTTCGGAATTAAACCAAAAGGTAAAAGAACGTTCAACGCCAACGCACCAGAAGGTAGTATGATTGAAAGATATGCTTCTGCTGACAAGGTTAGCAGTATTTTATATAGAATTATTAAAGATACCAAAGGACCATTAGATTTAGATATAGCATTTAAACAGGCCAAATTAGAAGCAGAGAAGATGCTGAAGAGCAGAGCTAAGACCGATAAAGGTTGGATTCAATGTGTCATTCCTAACACTATAACCTATAGTGGCGGACTGGGTAAGAACAAAATACATCCTACACAGAAACCAGTAGAGATACTAGAATATTTTATTGAATTATTGAGTAATCAAGGGGATACGGTATTAGACACATTTGCTGGATCAGGATCTACTGGTGTTGCTGCCTATAACCTAAATCGAAAATGTATTCTCATTGAACGTGATACTGAAATGTTTATAAAAATGAAAGACCGTATAAACAATCTAGATAAAGATATTAAAACTAAGCAAAAAGAGAAAGAAAACCCATATCCTCACTTTATAGATATATCTGTTTAACATTTAGGTTGACAACAATAAATAATTATCTTATAATATAAAATAGGTTGGATACAGCAAAACATACGACAATGACTAGTCTGGGGAAGGTAAGGACATCAAACTCCGTACTCTTAGACAAGGTGAGTTTCGACATTCTCACTGTAAACAAAAAGTAGGATGCCAACCTGATACCCTATAGGCCCTCCGTGGCCTATTTTTTTCATTGTGGTTTGAAATATAATTATATCGTGCTATAATACTTAAATACTTTTTGAAAGGTAAATCATGAGCAAACAAAAACTAAGTCGTACTCCGGGTATTGATATGGACAAGTGCTTTAAAAACGCAGGAGGGAATAAATTTGATTTGATAATATATGGAGCTGCTCGTGCTAGACAAATTGCTAAAAAATACAAAGGCAGTTTAGATTATGTTAATGCACCTGTTAGCGCATTATTAGAACTGCAGGAATCTCCCTATGAAAGACAAAAAGTTTAAAAAATTCGAACCTATGACTCTTACTGTACGTAAAACTATAGAAGATCTAATAACTAGAAATGGTAAAGTTATAAACGAAACAGTTTCCTACATAGAAATTAAACGAATGACTAGTATAGCCAAAATAGATCAATGGGGTAGGGTTGAATGGAGATCGGCTGATTGAAAGCTACACTCCATATTCTTTGTAGTCCAACCAAACCAGTTCATGTTTTAAATCGTACTGATCCGTTTTCTATTGCTGTCATAAAATTTGTAGAAAATATGACAAAATTAGATTGGAATTGTGTAGTATATACAATTCCAGGTAGTGATCTTCCTTGTGAGTATGTACTATGCCTACAGTTTATCAATAACCAAAATGGATATAACATTGAAGAATATAATAGGCAAGCTGGTTTAGAAATACAAAAAAGGAAAAAACCAGGAGACATGATAATGTGTTTTCACGGTTGGGAAAATCAATCAGCTACTAATGCTAACCGAGATTTACATATTGTAGAACCTAGTATAGGTTATGATATCAAGGCTATCTTTGCTCCACATAGGGCATTTACCAGTTATGCCCAAATGCATATGTATTACGGATATAAAGATATGCTAATGAATCCTAGCTGGTTTGACGCAGTTATACCAAATGCCTTTTCAGCTAATGAATTTGATTACAATGATTCTAAGGAAGATTATCTATTAATGTTTGGTAGAGTGATTGAAAATAAAGGCATACATATTGCTATTCAAGCATCTGAACAAACTGGTCATACACTAGTAATAGCAGGACCAGGAACACTTGGAGATCTAGGATATTCAACTATCCCAAATCATGTTGAATATGTAGGTATTTGTAACGTCGAACAACGTCGTCAATTAATGAGCAAAGCTAAAGCCATACTCGGTCCTACATACTATGTAGAACCATTTGGTAATATGATTGTAGAAAGTTATTTTAGCGGTACTCCAGCAATAACAACAGATTGGGGTGGATTTGTCGACACTGTAGTAAACGGACATACTGGATTCAGGTGTAGAGAATTTAAAGATTTTGTATCAGCTATTGAAAATATAGATACAATCAAACCTTTAGATTGTTTTGAATACGCCATGGGTAACTATGAAGAAACCGTTGTACATAAACAGTTTGATGAATACTTTTTAAAGATAAAAGAAGGAAATTTTTATAGAAAATGAAAAAAGCCATTATAGTTACTAGTGCGATCGAAGTCAATAACGATTTCCCATTAACATATAGTAAAGTACGTAGTCATTTTGATTCTGAAGAGAGATTCAGACAAACTGTGGGATCATTAGCTTCTCTAGATCAAGCAATGGATGATGATACCACAGTATTTTTAATTGATATAAGTCCTAATTATCTTATATATTGTAATCAATTTTCATATCAAAAAAATCTTGTAGTAGTAGGTGTTAAAGATGTAATGCCAGAAATTTGGAACACAGTTACTAGTCACGAAAATAAAAGCTATTGTGAACAACTAATAATCAACACCTTTTTAGAAAGATACAAAGATGTATTATTAGAGTATGATTATTTCATAAAATTTAGTGGAAGATATCTCGTTGACAGTCATTTCAATGTGAGATATTTTGATACAGTTAAGCCTGGTTTTTATTTTAAAAAACCAATGGAATTTGAATGGAATGATCAGTGGCGTTATGAAATGGTAGATAATAGGCAAGAACAAGGAAATAATAAATTATATCAATACTGTAGTGTTATTTATGGATGGAGTAAGGAATATTTTCAACAGTATGTTGACATAGGGAAAGTAGTTATAGAATATTGCGGAAACTCCGCTACAACACATTATGATGTTGAAACTCTATTGTTTTATCTAACAAGACAATATAAAGAACATATTCATCAAACACCCTGGATAATTTATGGATGGGATGGTACTAGTGGTAGATTTTTAAGATATTGATATGAATCTCAAACTCATGATAATCGATGATTTTTATGTAAATCCAGAAGCTGTAAGAAGCTATGCTTTACAACAAGAGTTCACAGTAAGAGGTAATTATCCCGGTTTGAGAACTTTACCATACCTTCCCGATGATCTCAAAAATGCCATTAACTACTGGATGACTCCAATGGGAGGCGTTACAGACTGGTTAGAACATAGTGGATACACCGGAGCTTTTCAAATCACCACAGCTAGTGATAGGACCTGGATCCATGCTGATCATTATAATATGTGGGCCGGAGTTTGTTATCTCACACCCGATGCCCCCCATAGTGGCGGAACTGGTCTTTATAAACATAAGGCCAGTGGAGAATTTCATAGAAGCGACAAAGATTACGAAGGATACGATTATACCAAATGGGAACTTTTTGATAAGATTGGTAATAAATTTAACCGTTTGATATTGTATAGAGGTGATCTTTTTCACGCTAGTCTTGATTATTTTGGAGATAATCTACACAATGGAAGACTTTTTCAAACATTCTTTTTTAACACAAAAAATTTATAATGTATAAAATTTGTCAAGTAATTTTTTCAACCAATAGATTAGAATATCTCATTCCCAATTTAAGATCTCAAAAAAATCTTAATTTTTGGAATTGTAAAGTACATAAGATCTTTATAGACGATTACCCAAGGACTAGAAACAATAATTTAATCAACGCATTGGTTCAATTGTACGGCTTCAATGAAATCATCTTACATGATGAAAATCAAGGGCTAAGTGGTACCTGGAATGAATTTTGGAATCTTGTGGTTGACAGAGATTACGATTATATTTTTCATCAAGAAGATGATATTGAATTTTTAGAACCTATACTAATTAGTGATCTTATCGAACTACTTCAACAAGACCAACAGATCAGTCAAGTACAGCTGGCACGACAGGCCTGGTATAGCCATGAAACTGACCCCATAGCTCTACCTGATGATTCAATTTATAAAAACTTTAGGTATAGAAAAGGTAGTGTAGTTTTCAGCCCTATGGCAAGTTTATACCCACATTACATAACCAAATTAAACTATAAAAAAGATTATCCATTTAATCCTAACGAAGGTGTAATTGGCAAATATATCTACGAAAACTTTGCAAAAGTTAGTGCAAATATTAAAAATTATCACGGAAAACATATCATTAAACATCTTGGAGAATATTTTGTAGGTAAACGGGTGTTGCCTAATGAACCTGGTTACGAACAATTTGCTCACTATGATCCTGACCAAAAGTATCATAGTAGAGATGGAAGGCCTTATTGATTTTTTTAATTGACCTTATTAAAAAATATTATAAAGAAAATCTATTAAAACCACTTGATTTATAGATTTTTTTTGCTATATAATATATGTATAGGACAAAAGTTCTACACAGTTTTCAACACACACAATAAGGAGATTTAGATGAAAACAGTTGGCGATAAAGTTACAAAATTTGCAATTACTGGTGTCAGACCAGGACAACCTGAAGATGCTTTCTTTACAATTACAGATGAGTCATTCGCAGGTAAGTGGAAGGTGGTAGTGTATTATCCAAAAGATTTTACATTTGTTTGCCCTACAGAAATTGTAGCCTATGATAAATTAGCCAAAGATTTTGAAGATCGTGACGCTGTATTGCTCACAGGATCTACAGACAATGAATTCTGTAAAGTAGCATGGCAAAAATCACATCCTGATCTACAAAAGATTACACATACACAGTTTGCAGATACTCAACGTGAACACTATACCGGTTCTGAATACGTTAATTTAAGTCTAATCGAACAACTAGGCGTGTTCTATGATCCAGCCGGTGCTGCTTTACGTGCTACATTTATTATCGATCCTGATAATGTTATTCAACATGTAACAGTAAACAATCTTAATGTAGGTCGTAGCCCTGAAGAAACACTGCGTGTATTAGACGCACTTCAAACTGGCGAACTCTGTGCCTGTAATCGCAGCATAGGTGGGGAAACTCTATAATGTTAGACTGCCTTATACTAGGAGATAGTATTGCTGTCGGTGTAGCCAATGAACGCAAGGAATGTAAAAGTATAAGTGTGGGTGGATTCAACACTTGGCAATGGAATCGTAAGTTCATCGATAGCGATCTCACAGCACGTAGTGTAGTTATCAGTCTAGGAACTAATGATCACAAAGGGGTTCAAACTAAACAGGAACTTGAATCTATAAGAAGTAGAATTAATGCTGATCGTGTTTATTGGATTTTACCACCTTGTAATGACAAATTTTGTAAGCCGGATATTAATAAAATAGTAGAATCCATAGCAAAAACCCGCGGGGACTTTGTTATTCGAACGGAAAGACTACAATCAGACGCAATACATCCTAGTTGGGCAGGTTATAGAGAACTATCGGAGAAAACAAGATGACACAATGGGTAGATCAATTAAAAGAAACTATTCCAGATTACGCAAAAGACACAAAACTTAATTTTGATAATGTAATAAAACGTTCAACTTTAGCTGTTGAAGAAGCAGAAGCGGTAGCAGTAGCCGCGGCTTTTGCCACTGGTAATAGTAAGTTCTGGACTTGGTTACATTCACAGATACAAGATCGTAAAGAAGCAGATGCTGCTCTAACTGCGGCCAGTCTAATGGCCATGAACAATGTTTGGTATCCATATGTAGAAATGGCAGAAGATGAAAATCTCAAAGGACTTCCAGCACAATTACGTATGAACGCAATTGCTAGTCACGGTGGCACAACTAAGGCTAGATTTGAAGCTTATAGCTTGGCCGCTAGCATTGTAGGTAAATGCCATTTTTGTGTCAAGGCTCATTACGACACACTGAAGAAAGAAGGCTATTCAGTGGAACAACTTCGAGATATAGGTCGAATTGCTTCGGTTATAACAGCAGTTAGCAGAGTGTTAGTAAATTAATATTTCCTCTCAGTGTAAGTAGCAATAAATACACTGGGAGGCAATATGGCAATCAATACATTCTTTGATTGGTCTTCATTAGACAGAAAATCCATTATAGAACATGTCATGCTTACTAAACCAGTTTTGGTAGGTGACAAAATGTCTGTAGATAGAGTTCACTCCACATTGAGTCATAATCTCAAATCTCTTGCTCCATTTAAAATAAAACGTATCTATAATTACAAAGTTGATCCTGGACATGTATATATAGGAGGTAGTTACTACAGTTATCTTGACCAAGAATACGACAAATGCCTAGAAATATCTCTTTGTTATTTCGATCCAGAAACTGTAATTACATTGTCTACCCGTAAATTAAAACAGATAGCGGTATTGGTTGCAGATACTGTCTTACATGAAATTATGCATATGCGTCAGTATAGACGCAGAAAATTTATATCTCTACCAGATTATACCAGTAGAGCAGAACGATCTGATTTAAGAAGAGAACAGGCATACTTAGGCAGCACCGATGAATTAGATGCTTATGCGTTTAATATTGCCTGCGAACTCCATACCAAATTTAATGGAGACACTAAGGTTATAGCTAGATACTTAGATAAACCTCTTAAAAATCACAAATATATACATACCTGGAGAATGTATCTCAAGGCATTTGAATTTGATCACAATCATCCCATTATTAAAAGATTAAAAAAGAAGATAGTCGGATATCTCCCTTCAGCTGCTCGAGGCAAGCCTTATAAAACTAATGAATGGATAAATTGGTAGGTTGACAAATATCTATTATGGCCTTATACTAAGGCTATGATAGAATATACGTTACATCGATCTAAGGTTCACAAAATTGAACCGTCGGATCCATATTTTAATATAATAGATCAGTATATGATCGTTCAACGTGCTACCATACAATTTGATCAAAAAATTCCCAACGCATATGCCAAAGTCATATCCGAATGCTTAACAAAAGGATGGATGAAACCTGTAGCTTATATAACTGAACGTGAAAAATTGTTTATCGGTCTTTCGGAAAATAATCACCATGAACCAGCATAACCATAAATATTTTTGTCACACAACGGTGGCAACTATTCAAAATATCCGTGTAAGGAAGGAAAACTAACAATGTCATATAATAAAACAAAAACAGATCCAGAACTTGGTAGACAAATCCACGAACATCTTTTAAAGTGTGGAGTTGAGACTCCTACCAATGAAAGAACCTTTATCATTGATCGTAAAGGTAAAATTGATGTAATAGAAAATCTATTTTCTCAAATAATGAAGGTGCTTGACTTAGATCTCACCGACGATAGTCTAGCAGAAACGCCCAAGCGTGTAGCTAAAATGTATGTAAATGAGATATTTTGGGGACTAGATTGGGAAGCCTTTCCCAAATGTACTACAGTTAACAACAAGATGAAATATGATGAAATGGTGATAGAGCGCAATGTTAACGTTCAATCAAACTGTGAACATCATTTTGTGGTAATCGATGGCGTCGCTACAGTAGCTTATATACCAAAAGACAAGGTACTAGGTTTAAGTAAAATTAACCGTATTGTAGAATATTTTAGTAAACGACCGCAGATTCAAGAGCGTCTTACCGAACAAATTTTTCATGCTTTAGAATATATCTTAGATACAGATAATATTGCTGTAGTTATTGACGCCCAACATTATTGTGTAAAAAGTCGAGGTGTAGAAGATGTAGGTAGCTCAACCACCACAAGTAAATTAGGAGGAGTCTTTAAATCGGACCCCTCAGTTAGATTAGAATTTATGAATATTGTAAATTCATGCCATAAAAAATAATTTAAAAGGATAATAATGAAAAAAGGCAAATTAAATATTCCTGTAGCAAATGCTCCTAGTAATGCTGGACCAAAATTAAACATTCCTACATCGGCCAGTCAAACAAGATTAGGAACTTTTCCCGGATCACAACCATCCGGACCTTCTAGCAGTGGACAGATTGGTCCAAATGGATTACCTTTAATAAACGGCAGGCCTCCTTCTGTTATGGTAGCTGTACCTGCTATGGAAATGGTAAATGCTGAATTCGCACAGCATTTGGCTATGGCATCTGCTAACATGGTGGCTCACGGCATTAGAATCAACTGTGCTTTTAATATTGGAAGTGTTATCACTATTGCTCGAAGAAACCTAGTAGACATCTTTATGAAATCAGATTTTGATTATATTTGGTGGGTCGACAGTGATATGAAATTTCCTATCGATTCTCCAATTAGACTATTGAAAAGAAATGTAGAAATAGTAGGATGTAACTATCGTAGACGTAGATTCCCCAATCCAAACTTTACAGGAATGATGGGTGCTGCAGGACAGTTTACTGAATTTCAAACAACTGATTTCAGTCCGCCAATGGAAAAAATTGATGTACTTCCTCATGGCCTAGTCATGGTAAAAAGAGAAGTTTATGAAAAAACACCACAGCCACATTACTTACAAGAGTTTATTCCAGAAATGAATCTAGAAATTGGTGAAGATATTTTCTTCTGCCAACAGGTTAAGAAATCAGGATATGAAGTATGGTGTGATCAAGAGTTAAGCAGAGAAGTAGCTCATATCGGTATTTTCCATTTTAATTATAACTTGAGCGTACCTAAATAAAGGAAATAAAATGTACGAGTCCATAGAAATCCGAAAGGTTAAAAATGGGGTTATTGTTACTTTACGATCAGAAGAAATAGAAGATGAAGAATATGTCTATGATTCAGATCGTAAGGCACTTAAATTTATTAAAGAACTTCTAGAAGCAAAGGCTAGAAGTTCTACAGCAAATTCATGATTACTAAAAAAGAATATAGCATTAATGATACCGTATGGATTGCCGGGATTAGTAGTAGAAATAATTTTTTAACTCCAGGTCGTATTGTCAAAATCTTTAACATAGATACTGATAATTACGATCCTAAAATTAAATATTATGTTATAGAAATTCCTACACATATTGATCCTCTTCTAGAAATTAGAACCTGGGAAACTATCAGTCAAGATAGTCACGGTCCTGTAGGTGCCATTAGAGAAATTAGTACTAACCCTGTAGTTGATAAAAAATTACTTAGCAAAATTGGCATGCAGTTTGATGATGATGAAGTCGATTATGAACCAAGTGATGAAGAGATTCTTGCTGCCATTGAAAAATCAAAGTCAGTGTCAGAGCATCAACCATTAAATCTCAAACCTAATAAACCTAAACGAAAATTCTATAATAGGAAAAAGAAAAGTTGAATACAACTTGGACACAGTTTTTATGGTCATTGGATGAAGATTATGAAGAAATTAAACGCATAATGGAGAAGGGTACTTCAATAAAGTGCAGTATTTTTCCTGTGTCAGACAGTAAGGTAAAGATTCAACTTATAGAATATTGGCCTTTTGATAAAGATAGTCTTCATTTTTGTGATCAACCTGAACTCTGTGATGATTATGTTTACTGGTGTGAAGAACAATTAAAATCTTGGAAGTCAGTAAGAAGAACTGCTTGGGATCAATGGACCTTCAATAACCTTAAGGACGCAGAAAAATTTCAAACACTATTCAATCTACGATGGGCAAGATAAGATGGGCTGAAACCTTCGAGGAAGGTCAATTGGTTGTTAAAGAATGGCACAAGATACGTGTCCATCAGTTCAATATGGGTGATGTCGAAGACCCTGAAATCTATGCCGGTGCTGCTATATGGGATTGGCAACAAACAGATAAGGGTAAGTTCATCATGGAACACGGTAAAGATGTAAATTACAAAATAGGCATGGACTATAACACCTATGGATATCAGTGCGTTATCATGTGTGAGTTAGAACAGAAAAAATTATCAGAATACTATTTGAGATGGGGAAAATTATAAAATGACAGCACAATTTAAAACTGGCGACTTGGTCAGTAAGGTAGGCGGTGACTATACTTTTGATGGCACCGTTGTAGCAGTATTCACTAAACTAAGTGGAGCGATTCGTCTGGTAGTAGAAGACGATAGAGGCGTTCTACATGTTTATAGTGAAAAGAATTTAAAGTTGAGGGACTGATGAATCCATTTAAAGATCAAGAAACTTTTATGCGGGCCTGTGATCAAACTGTAGGTGAAATTAATGCACGACAATTCACACTGTATCTTAAACTGATTACCGAGGAATATTTTGAATTACAAGAATCAAAAACTCAATTAGATCAATTAGATGCACTTATTGATATACTAGTTGTTACTATTGGGGCAATTCACTCAATGGGTGCAGATGCGGAGGGAGCGTGGCGTGAAGTAATGCGTAGCAATCTATCTAAAATAGATTCAAACAGTGGTAAAGTAAATAAAAGAGAAGATGGTAAGGTTCTTAAACCAGACGGTTGGATACCTCCAGATTTGAAACCTTACTTAGAAAGGAAGTAAGATGTTACCTAAATTGTTAGATGGAGTAGATAAAATTTTCAAAATAAACAAGGAGAATAAAATATGTTCGCAGTAGATACCTTTGGTTCCAGTGTCGCTTACAAATCAGCAAGCGAAATTAATTCTGCCATGGCAGGTGTCTATAAACACATGACTTTGGCTATTATTGTTAGTATGTTAGTTTCCTACCTTGTAGGAACCACACCTGAAGCATTACAATTTTTCTTTACAGGTATAATGAAGTGGATTGTAATGTTTGCTCCATTGGTTGCTGTTTTTGGAATTAGTTATGCTTTAAGCAAAGATATTCCTAAAGAAGTTGCTCAACTATTATTATTAGGGTTCGCGGTATTAATGGGTTTAAGTTTTTCCATGATATTTGCTGTGTACAAAATGGGTAGCATTTTCACTGCCTTTATGGGAGCAGGTGTACTTTTTGGGACAATGTCATTTTATGGATACTTTACTAAAAGGAGTCTTGATAGTCTTGGCAAGTTTATGTTTATTGGTCTTATTGCCATTATTATTGCCAGCATTGTTAATATTTTTATTGGTAGTAGTATTATGGCTATGGTTATTAGTGCTTTGGCTATTATCATTTTTACTGCCCTAACTGCTTATGATACCCAAAAAATTCGTGAGATGATTATGTATGGTGATGAAAAAAATGTTGAGGTGATTGGTGCTTTAACCTTGTATCTTGACTTTATAAACATATTTCTTAGTATGCTTCAACTTTTTGGTGATAAGAAAGAGTGAAAGTAACAAATATTCAATCAACAGGAGATCGTGGATGGTTTGTGGGTTGTTTCGAAAAAGCAGCCCACAAAACTGATTTAGCAGAAGTATGTTACAAAATAGAACCTCCGGGTCCAATTGAAGCCCACTATCATACTAAATGCACTGAATTAATTTTCATAGTTAAAGGACAAGCCAGTTGTCAAAATCAAAAATTTGAAAACGGTGATATCTTTATTTTAGCCCCTGGAGAAATAAATGATACCATATATCTAACTGAATGCGAAGTGATTTCAGTTAAAACCCCTGCAGGCGGACAGGATAAGGTGTTAGTAGAACGCAACACCATTTGACTTTTAGATAGATTCCTGTATAATAGAGAAATTGTAAATCAGGAGCAAACATGGCTACCGCAGCAACAAAACGTCAAAAAAATCATGAAATACTAAAGAGTTCCAAAAAAGACTCTAGTCCTAAATGGGACGGACATGAAGACCTTACATCTGCAGAGTTTATGTCTAAGTTTAGAGAAAGCATGACTTGGTATGCAGAACATAAAACTGGCAAAGAACTCAAACCTAATGTTATCAATTGGATGTCTCTTAATGGATTTGACAAAGACACCATTAAAAAATTTCATATTACCAAAGATACTCGTTGTGGTATTACGGTTGGTGCGGTAGCATCCTGTCTTCTAAAAGGAATGCCTGAACAAAGGGATGACTTTAACCATGGTAAGAGTACAGCAGCATGGCTCAAACGTGAAATTTTCAAAATTATAGAAGAGGGCACTTACGATAAACCTGTAGAAGATCAAACCATAGTTGTAAAAAATATTAATCCAATTCTGTCTATACAAGATCGCATACGTGAGCAAGCAGGATTTATGAGTGAAGAAATAGATGCTGCTATAGACGCTTTTATTATTAATCCAGAATCATTTGATCCCAAACAATATAGTTTAGTTAAACTGCTACGTGGCAAGGGTGCCAAGGCTGCTCAGGCTCGCTATATCAAAAGTTTTTATCAGTTTGGGTATAATGAACTGTTAAATTTAGCATCTGGTAATGCAGATGATCAGTTACGTGAAGCGTATCGCCATTTACCAAGAAAAAATGTAAAGAAATTAATTGAATTCTATCAATTGATAATGGATGCTTGTGACCAGGTCAATGCTGAAGCTAAAGTCAATAAGAAACCTCGTGCTAAAAAGGTTAAACCCGCCGAAGATCTAGTTAAAAAAGTAAAGTTTAAAACTAGTGACGATAAATTAGGTATTGTGTCAGTGCCACCAAGTCAACTAATCAAGGCACAATCTGTACTTATTTACAATACTAAATCAAGAAAAGTTGGTCTTTATTTTGCCAAGAATTCAGAAGGTTTAGGTGTAAAAGGAACTAGTCTAACTAATTTTACAGAAATGAGTGTTCAAAAAACACTGCGCAAACCATTTGAGCAATTAAAAGAATTCAAAGAGCAGAACACTCAAAAACGAGTAGAAACGTGGTTTGTTAAAAGTGTCAAAACAACCGAAACTAAGTTAAATGGTAGACTAAATGAGGATACAATTTTGTTAAAGGTATTTAAATAGTGATATTTCTCAGGACATTTACCTCTTAAATATTTTGCTTTGAAAGGAGGTTTTATGTATTCTATCACACAAAAGTATCTATCAAAAATAATAAAATTAAATAGACAAAAAATTTTATGGTACAAGTTGTCTGCCATTGTGTTAGTCGGTATTACCTTCTTGATATTTGATTACGATTATGTTATAAAAGAACATTTAGAAAGGTATTTCCTATTTGCAGGATTAATTGTCAGTGCCGTATGGTGGTATTGGACTATGGGTGTTCTTTCTACATTATTTTCAATTAAAAATTATCAACTTCAAATAATGAGTGAAATACTGGATAATATTAAAGATATTAAAAAAAATATTAAAGGCGATTGACATTGTAAATATATTATTATATAATAATTCATCGGTCTAAGGCATTCACCCCGATTCATAAATTCTGCATGCCATCAAACTTGCTACTTTAAAAAAGGAGACTAGAGATGGCAACTCAACCCGTAACTTACAAATATACCAGTACCAAAGAATACCATGACGCATTTCCCTGCGCATATCGCCAGTGGCGTGCGGATAGTCATTGTAATCTTATTCATGGATATTCCTTTTCGATGAAATTTTATTTCGGCACAGATAATCTAGACGTAAGAAACTGGGCTGCTGACTATGGTGGACTAAAGGAACTCAAAAAAATCCTAGAAGATCAATTCGATCATACCTTACTGGTCGCACAGGATGATCCGGAACTAGAAACATTTATACTACTACAAGAAAAGAAAATGGCTAAACTAACTATTCTACCAAGATTAGGTTGCGAAGGATTAGCCGATATGCTATACAAATATGTCAATGGCGTGTATATTCCAGATATGTGGGGCCTGGGAGAACACAATCGTTTATGGTGTTATAGAGTAGAAGTAAGAGAGACACAAAGTAATATGGCTTTCAGAGAAGGTCATCGTGAATGGAATGAGGATTTATTTGCGTGAAAAAATCAGTAGCAGTAATTGGATCCGGTATTGCTGGGATTACAGCAGCATATTATCTAACTAAAAAAGGGTTCGATGTAAATGTATTTGATAAAGAAGCATATCCAGCAATGGCTTGTAGTTATGCTAATGGTGGACAGATTTCTGTCAGTAATAGTCAAACATGGAATACATGGAGTAATGTCTTTAAAGGCATGAAATGGTTAGGTAAAAAAGATGCTCCTTTACTGTTACGCCCTAATTTAGATTGGGATAAGGCTAAATGGTTAGCAAAGTTTCTCTACCATACCGCTACAAACGAATGGGCAAGAAATACAGCAGAAACCATTCGTATGGGCATTGAAGCAAGATATTTATATAACCAAATTGAACAGGACGAAGGCATAGAGTATGAAAGATTGAACAAGGGTATTCTTCACGTTTATAAAAATAAAAAATACTTTGAAGAAGCCTTGTTACTTAAAGAACTATATGAGGATAATGGCTGTGAATGGCAGGCAGTAGATGCAGATAAGTTATTAGAGGTTGAACCAAATCTTGAATACGCAAAAGACCTAATAGGCGGAATCTATACTCCTAGTGACTGGACCGGCGACATACATAAGTTCTGTATGAGTATGTATGAAGTATTGAAAACCAAATATAAGGTTAGATTTTCCTTTAATAAACCTATAAACACAATAGACGGTCTTGCCTATCATTATATTGTTGTTGCAAATGGCAGCGATGCTAGACACCTTAGTAAAGCAATAGGTGACAAATTGCCTATCTATCCTGTGAAAGGGTATAGTATCACAATTAATTTAGATAATGAAAAATCCAGAAACCATAGTCCTAGTGTTAGTCTGCTAGACGATGAGGCAAAGATTGTTAGCAGTAAATTTCATAATAGTCTAAGGGTCGCAGGTACTGCGGAAATCACAGGTGATAATTGGGACATTCGCAGAGATAGAATTGAACCATTGTTGAACTGGGTAAGAAAAAATTTTCCGCTTGTGGACACTAGAGATTACAAGAGTTGGGCTTGTCTGCGCCCTATGACACCAAATATGATGCCCATAGTAGCAAGCAGTAGAAAAGAACCTAATGTTTTTTATCATGTAGGACATGGACATTTAGGTTGGACATTGGCTCCATATACGGCAAAAAAGTTAGTTGATTTAATACATTGAAGGTAGTAAAATTAAATTATGAATATAGATAAATTTCAATGGACTTTAGAAGTAGAAGAAGATCCAGAAACTGGTGAAGCCCTCATTCAATTCCCGTCCGATTTTTTAGAAGTAGCAGGGTGGACTGAAGGCGATACAATTAATTGGAAGGACAATGGAGATGGTAGTTGGACTTTAGAAAAAGTAGTTCAAAAGACATAAAGAGCATAATGGAAAGAGAACAAATTAAATTACGTATGATGGAATTAATGGAACCTATAAATCGACAAATTATGATGTGCGACGATAGACAAGAACTGCTGATGTTTGCCAGTTGTATGTTGATTAGTTGTAAGGATCTATTCGATCAAGAAATAGGTACAGAAGGTCGTAAAAAAATGTTTAAGGATTTAACATGAAAAACGAAGAAAAAATTATTAGACAAACTGGAGATTTTCGTTTAATATTACGAAAGACACCTGTAGCATCACCTGATGATTTTTATCATATTGAATTAGAAAGTCAACAAATCCGTGACAAAACTTTTAAGAGTAATTACAGTTTTTTCCTAACCAAAGATGAAATTCAAAAATTAGCGGAGTTCCTTGTTAATGATTAAACGCATTGGTTTTGCCTGTAAATGGATAGATCATTCAGAACAAATAAATGGAATCAAGCCAAAAGATGACTGTAAAAAATATAATACTGGCTCAACTACAGTGGCTTGGTTAAATAGACAAACCAAAGATAAGGCAGTAGAAAAACTTTGGACCTTGATGAAAGACAACATCGAGGCCACTCGTAAACTTGTAGAAAGAGTAGGTAATTTAGATGCAAACCTTCGAATGGTTCGTTTATCAAGTGATATACTACCAGTGTATACTGAGCCTACTTGGAGTTGG
>Ga0222712_10000543_pt1 | contig 49138 bp, 29 predicted proteins | sample C33_657DmetaG_FD_165043 | JGI IMG/M metagenome (GOLD analysis project Ga0222712, IMG submission 165043) | Estuarine water microbial communities from San Francisco Bay, California, United States - C33_657D | ecosystem: Environmental > Aquatic > Marine > Unclassified | place: USA: California... | reverse complement strand
CTGGTGCTATCTGTAAACCAGCGTACCACCATGTTGATGACTCCGGGGTACTCCCCTTTTTCCAACTGATCAATATCCCCCAGGATTCCATCCTCCTTGCCAAACAAAATGACATTCAGGGCCTTTGGCGGGAGCTGCTCGATCGGGGTTTTCAGACTGAACTTGTGTTTTTTAGAAAGCTGCTCCACCATCTTGTAATAGTAGGAATCCCTTTCCTCACCCAAAGGCAGGATAGCCCCATCGGCAATGGAAATGGACCTGTCGGGCATGACGGCATTGAGGTCAATGGCATGCTGCTGCCCCAGGCCCTTGCAATCGGGGCAGGCACCATAAGGCGAGTTGAAGGAAAAAGTATTGGGAGAAGGCTCTTCGTAAGAAATTCCGGTTGTAGCACACATGAGCTTCTTGCTGTACTGAACAACCGAATCATTGTCATGCACAAGGATAAACAAGAGACCCTTTCCGATTTGCATTGACTGATTGATGCTCTGGCCAATCCTGATTTTCATGTCTGGCGTAACAGCAAGTCTGTCTACTACCACTTCAATATCATGAACCTTGTATCGGTCTACTTGCATCTTGGGTACCAGGTCTTTCAATTCCCCATCCACCCTCACTTTCACAAAACCCTTTTTCCGGGTTTCTTCAAACAATTCACGGTAATGCCCTTTTCTACCCCGCACCAAGGGTGCCAAAATGGTAATTTTTTTGTCTGCTAATTTTTTGAAAAGGTCAGTAACAATCTCTTCATCTGTGAACTTGACCATTTTCTTGCCGGTATTCATGGAATAGGCATCCCCTGCTCTGGCAAAGAGCAGCCTGAGAAAATCATATACTTCTGTCACCGTTCCAACGGTAGATCTCGGATTGCGGTTGGTGGTCTTTTGCTCAATGGAAATAACGGGCGACAACCCGGAGATTTTGTCAACATCCGGTCTTTCCATTTCTCCCATGAACTGACGGGCATAAGTGCCAAAGGTTTCCATGTACCTCCTGTGCCCCTCAGCATAAATGGTATCAAAGGCCAATGAAGATTTGCCACTTCCACTGATTCCTGTAATCACCACCAACTGATGCTTGGGGATGGTGATGTCAATATTCTTCAGGTTATGTGCCCGGGCGCCGATGACTTCTATGTTGTCTTTTTTTACCATTTCGTTCAAAATTAACGCAAATCAATTGAGCGCTTTGGATTTGTCGAAATAAAAAAAATGTTTACCTTTGTACCAGTTCTTTAATATTCTTATCCAGAAAGGCAGAGGGATTGGCCCGATGACGCCTTGACAACCTGTTAACTAACCATTAATAAGGTGTCAACTCCAGCTTGCGCAGGCAAGCACAGATAAGTCAGATATTTTCCCTTGACAAGATCAACGCTTTATAGTGAAAACCCATCTGACTTCAGATGGGTTTTTTTATGCCCTTTCTGGAAAGCATTGATCAACATGAACAAGACATTACATACATATCATTTCAAAGGCTTGCTGACCTTGGAGTCTGGAAGAACCATCCAGGATTTCAAGCTGGCCTATTCCACCTTGGGTGAAATTTCACCCAACAAAGACAATGTGGTTTGGATTTTTCATGCCATGACCGCCAACAGCGACCCTTCTGATTGGTGGGCAGGAATGGTGGGCGAAGGAAAATTTTTTGACCCCCGCAAGTATTTCATCATCTGCGCCAATATGCCGGGTAGTTATTACGGAAGCGTAAGTCCTCTTGACAAAAACGAGGAGACAGGCATGCCTTTCTTTCAGGATTTCCCTTTCTTTACGCCAATGGACATGGCAAGGTCTTATGAACAGCTCAGGCTTTCACTCGGCATCTCCGCAATTTACATGGGAATCGGTGGATCAATGGGAGGACAACAGCTGATTGCCTGGGCTTGCCTGCAACCTACCTTGTTCAAATTCCTTGTTCCCATTGCTACCAATGCATTTCATTCTCCCTGGGGCAAAGCATTCAATGCCTCACAAAGGATGTGCATCGAAGCAGACCATACATGGAAAGAAAGAAGTCCGGAGGCAGGAATGGAGGGATTGAAAGTTGCGCGGTCGATTGCCCTGATCAGTTACAGACACTATGACACCTATGGTCAAACACAAGAGGATGCAGACAAGGCCATTGAAAATACCAGGAGTGAATCCTACCAAAAATACCAGGGAGAAAAACTGGCAAAGCGTTTCAATGCGTTGAGTTATTATATACTGACCAAAAGCATGGACAGCCATCATTTGGGAAGAGGTGTACTGGAGGCAGAGGAAATGCTGGAAAGAATCCAATCAACAACACTGGTCATCGGCATTTCATCCGATTTGCTTTTTCCTGTGTCTGAACAGCGCTTTATTGCCAAGCATATTCCTGGTGCAAAACTGGAAGTGATATCTTCCATTTATGGCCATGATGGATTCCTGATCGAACATGAGAAATTGAATGGACTGCTCAAAGAGCTGATCAACTGATTAACATAAAATTTAAAACAAAGAAAAATGGGTTCAGAAAAAACACTGGTGATTGGGATGTTTGGATTTGGCGTGGTTGGTGAAGGATTGTACAAAGTATTGAAGCAGACACCTTCCCTGAAGGCCTCTATCAAAAAAGTATGCATCAAGAACACAAGCAAGAAAAGAAATGCGCCTGCATCGCTGTTCACTTCCGAAAAAAATGACTTGTTGTTTGATCCGGAAATCAATGTGATTGTTGAAGTGATCAACGATAGCGTGGCGGGATACGAGATTGTGACTACTGCATTGAAAAATGGTAAAGATGTTGTGAGTGCCAGCAAGAAAATGCTGTCAGAGCACCTTCCAGAACTTATTGAACTTCAGCAAACCACCGGCAGGTCTTTGCTGTACGAAGCCTCGGCCTGTGCGTCCATCCCTGTAATAAGGAACCTGGAGGAATATTATGACAACGACCTCTTGCATTCCATCAAAGCGATTGTCAACGGATCTACGAATTTCATCCTTACCAAGATGTTTGAGGAAAAACTGAATTTCAAAGAAGCCTTGCTACTGGCACAACAACTCGGCTTTGCAGAAACAGACCCTACGCTTGACATTGAAGGATATGATGCTGCAAACAAATGGGTGCTTCTGCTTGCCCATAGCTATGGCATCACAACAACCATTGATCAGATGCTGTTCAACGGCATTACTCAAATCAATGAGCTGGATGCAAAAGTGGCGCAGTCAAGAAACCAATCCATCAAGTTAGTGGCTCAGGCAAAAAAATTGCAAAATGGAACAGTTGCTTCCTTCCTGCTCCCACAGTTTGTAGACCATGCAGACCAGTTGTATTTTGTAAAGAATGAATACAATGGTGTGGTGATTGAAAGTGGATTTGCGGACAAGCAATTCTTTTATGGTAAAGGTGCAGGAAGTTTCCCTACCGCTTCTGCTGTATTGAGTGACATTGCCGCTTTGCGCTATGGATACCGGTATGAATACAAAAAACTCAACCAGCAAGTTCCATCAACCCTTTCAGAAGATTTCCATTTAAGAATCTATATCAGCTTTGAGGACCTTGCCAATATCCCCAAGGAGGAATTTGCCAGCATTGAAGAATGGCATTCTGGGAACGAAAGAAGTTACCTGATTGGGACCATCCCTTTCAAATCCCTTTTACACAAAGAGTGGTGGAAAAGCAACAATACCTCTCTTGTGTTGATGCCGGATAACATCATTGAAAATACAGCCCTGACTGAGCTGAAAAAAATGAGCTTATCGCTTGCTGGACTTTAGCAATTGCGGTGATGGATTATTGACCCAATATCCCCGAAGGCCGGTTGTTGGCGCCTTTCCGATTTTGCAAATCATCGCCCAGGTCTTTTCGTGCTTCTTCGGCAATGGCCTCTAGCTGTCTAACAATCTCAGGATAAAGGCCTTTGACATCGTATTCCTCACCCGGATCCCTTCTCAGATCGTAAAGCGCCTTGTATACCATCACATTTTCGGGTGCTGGGCCAGGAAAACCATTGAAACCAGGTGAGCCGACTTCATAGGATCGTGCGGGATGTTGAAAGACCAATTTCCAATTGTCCATTCGGACCGCCTCTAGCGCATTTTTGCGGTAGTAATAGAGGAAGGTTTTTCTTGGGGAGGCCGTTGGATCTCCTTTCAGAATGGGAGAAATATCTACCCCATCAATCTTCTTTTCTGGAAGTGGTGCTTTGGTCAGTGAGGCAATGGTTGGAAGAATATCGATGGTTGAAGCAAGTTGGTTAGACACGATGCCTGCAGGCAAAACACCCTTCCAGCGCATGATGCAGGGCACCCTTTGCCCTCCTTCAAATGAAGTACCCTTTCCTTCCCTGAAACCTCCGGCAGACCCAGCATGGTTGCCGAAATTCAGCCAGGGACCGTTATCACTCGTAAAAATAACCAGGGTATTTTTGTCCAGCCCTTCTTCTTTTAGGGTCTGCATGATCTTACCAATATTATAATCGACTTCCTGGATTACGTCACCATACATTCCCTGTTTGCTTTTTCCACGGAATGCCGGAGATGCATTGATGGGCACATGCGGCATGGGATTGGGGATGTAGGCGAAAAATGGTTTGTGCTTGTTTTTCCGGATGAACTGAATGGCTGCATCTGCAAGCCTTCCGGTCAGTGTAGCCTGGTCTTCCAGGGTTTTAATGGTATCGATTGGCCTGTCATTTTTGATCAATGGAAGGGGTGGATGTTGACTTTTATTGCTCCCGGATTTAACTGGTTGTCCATCATAACCCACAGGCCACATGTCATTGGAATAGGGAAGTCCGAGATACTCATCAAATCCCTGGTTAAATGGCAGAAACTCCATTGCATCCCCAAGATGCCACTTTCCAAAAATACCCGTAGCATAATTCTTTTGTTTGAGCAGGTCAGCGATGGTCATTTCATCTTTGGCCAATCCAACCTTTGCACCCGGAAACAAAGCACCTGAAATACCCACCCTGTTGGCGTAACAGCCCGTCATCAGTGAAGCCCTTGAGGCGCTGCAAACTGCCTGAGAAGACAGAAAATTGGTAAACCGGATGCCCTCTGATGCAAGCCTGTCAAGATTGGGTGTATGGATATCCAAGGCCCCATTGCATGAAAGATCGCCATAACCCATGTCGTCCATGAAAATGAGGATGATGTTGGGGGATTGATTTGCTGATGGGACCGGAGCAGGAGTTGCAGGAGAAACAAGCGATTGTTGTGAAGTCAACAACATTGCAAGAGTCGCAATGAATAGCAGCTTTTTTTTCATGACGGCAGTTGATGGGTTTGAATGCTGGAAAATAGCGTCCAGATTTGATTAACTAAAATAGGTTAAATAAAGGAAAATATTCCCATGAACAATTATTTAACCAATTGCGATAACACAATAGTCAACCAAAAAACAAATCGTCCTGTCAATTAAAAATATAAAAAACGATGGCCATCAATACTGCTACCAATACCCACAACAACTTGACCAGCAAAGATGTCTTTGATTTCTCTTTGACCAGTGGATCATTTTGATCTACCAATTGCACCAGTTCATAATGCGGCTTGGTGATGAACGAAACTGCAATCATGAATACGACCAATGCAGACATCATGTAAAAACAAAGCAGCATGTAATGGGGCCAAAATTCTTTTGTAGGAAAGCCTGTCAATTGACAGAACCCAATCAGAAGGCAAAGGAAAGTTCCAACATATAGCGTCAATTCAGCAGCCCTTGGCGTTGCGCGCTTCCAGAGGATTCCAACGATGAATACGGTAGATGCAGGTGGAGCGAGATATGTAATCAATGATTGCCCTAGATCGAACAGACCCTTGTCTGAATTGGATAACAAGATTGCCATGAGTACAGAGACAGTTGCTGCCAACACAATTATTTTCTTTCCAATGCTGTTGATCTCAGCAGCTGTCGCAGTTGGTTTTATTTTCTTGACATAAACATCCATGGCAAAAACAGTGCTGAATGAACTCAATCCAGTGGCCACATCATTGATGATAGAAACCAGGAGGGTGCCTAAGGCCAGCCCAATGACTCCAGTAGGCAACAAGCCATAGACCATGGTAATGTAGGCATGGTCAGGATTTGTCAGTGGTGCAAAAACACCCTGATTAACAAGCACCAGGCACATGATTCCAGGAACAATGAAAAGGGCTGGCATGACAATTTTCAATGCCGCTATCAACAAGGCTCCCTTCTGCCCATGGTCTACGTTTTTGGCCGCAAGAGTACGCTGTACAATGGTTTGGTCTGTACACCAGAACCAAATGCCGATGACTGGGTAACCCAGTATCAACGCATGCCAGGGATACACTGAATCCGTAGATGGCTTAAAAATAATCCAATAATCTCTGGGCACGGAAGCAACAAGTTTTTCGACACCTCCCACTTTATTCAATCCCAAGAAAAAAATGAGCATTGAGATGCCAATCAATACAATGGACTGGACCATTCCGGTATGGACAATTGAATTCAATCCACCATTCACGGAGTAAGACATGGCAATGGCTACAATCAGGATGGCTGAAACATAAATGGGAATACCCAGCAACTGGTTGATGACAATGCCGCCAATGCATAGCATGAAGCTGGACCATACCACCAGGGAAGATACCATTGAAAAATAAGTGAAAAATATGTGGGATTTCTTGCCGAATCTTTTCATCAAATACTCAGGCATGGTCGAGATATTGTTGGCCAGATACCTGGGGATGAAAAGCAAGGAGAGGAGCATCAAGAATATCCATGCCAGCCAATCAAAGTTGGCAAGCACCATCCCACTGGTGTAAGCAGCCCCGAAACTGGCCACCAACATGGAAGGGCTCACATTGGTACTAAAAATGGAAAGACCCACCTTGTACCAAGGCAATGATCTGCCTGATAAAAACAAATCTTCTGCATTGGGTGTGCCAAGAGCCGTTTTTTTCTTACTGATGAATATGCCAACCAGGATCAAAAAGATGATGTACAATACAATCACAATTGAATCGGTCGCTCCAATGTGTATCCTAACCATTGTTATGGTATTTTAAATGAACGTTCAACCTAGTGATGCCTTTTTCATGGTTATTTATATTTTACAAATAACCATGAAAAAAAACGTCATCGGCTCATTTAATTAGCCATAGAGTATACTTTTTTGTCCTTTTCCTCCTTACTCCGGCAACAACACATGATCAACTGCAAGTTGCTTGCAAAGTGCATTGAAACCTACCACATCCTTTTGCATAAGCTGATCCATGTCTTGCCTGAGCATCAACCATTCTGAATGCAATTCCTGATAGCGGGCTTTTTGCCCTGCTGTAACATATGGTACATTGGAATTAACTTCGCCGTGTACAAAAATTATATTGGCACTGAGCTTGTTTACAAAGTTGATCACGTCATCATAAGACTGGCTCTTGGGCTGGATGAGTTTATCTTCCAGCGCTTTCAACTTTTCGTTGATTTCCTTTCCAAGCTTAACCACAGCAGCTTTTGACGGATCATTTTCAATCAATGCACTGAGTTGGTTGATCTGTTTTGAAAGGTTGCGCATGCGCGTAACGGCTACATGAATATCTGTAACATCCTGTTCAAGTTTTTTGAGCATCTCGTCCTGCTCAACAAAATCAGTCTGCCCGACATTGACCCTTGGGTCTTGCTGGATCACCATTGGGGTGGAATACTCCTGACCATCAACCTTCAATACCACAACATAGATGCCGGGTACGGCCCTGCCACCGCCATAGCTTCCCTCGATGTAAACATCATCAATCGTGGGCATTTCCTGCCTTCTGAGGTTCCATACAAATCGATTGAGTCCTTTTTTAACAGTCAGCAAAGGCTCTTCCCTGTAGCTGTTGTTTGATGTGGATTTGGCATAAGCCTTGTTGCTGAAGGTCCTGAGAACCCTTCCCTGCTGGTCTTTGATTTCAATAGACAGGTCCTTGATGGAATCTGCATTGTTGGAAAGCTGATAGTAAATGACCGCACCAGTACTGGGATTGGCCCCGGTAGTCATGGGATAAGTTTGTTTCACTTCCTCATTGCCATCAAACATGCTGTAACCGGAAATCCTGAACGTTTCAGCCACTGGCAATAACCTCACCTTGTCATTGGCAGAAAGATCAAAGCTTCTGATGGGCTGCAAATCGTCAAGGATCCAAAACGCACGTCCCTGGGTGGATGCAATGAGATTTCCCTTGTGAACCTTAAGATCCGTGATCGGTGTGATAGGCAAATTGCGTTGGAAATTTTTCCAGTTGGCACCATCATCATAAGAAATGTACAATCCCGTTTCTGTTCCCGCAAACAACAAGCCTTTCCTGCGCTCATCTTCCCTGACTACCCTTAAAAAGGCCCCGTAAGGGATACCATTCACAATCTTGGTCCAGGTCTTTCCATAATCATTGGACTTGTATGCAAATGGAGTAAAATCATTGGTCTTGTATTTGTTTGCGGCGATGTAAACCGTTGCAGGATCGTGTAGCGATACTTCGATCGCATTGATCAAAGCCTCTCCCAGATCTTTGGGAGTGATATTGGTCCAGGTCTTGCCTCCATCCTTTGTAATGTGCACCAAGCCATCATCACTACCGGTATAGATCACTCCTTTTTCCTTGTCAGATTCCATCACATAGCTGATGGTGCAATAGTTTTCACCACCAGCACCCTCGTTGGTGTAAGGATAGCCACTGATACCCATTTTGGTGGTATCGTGTGTGGTCAGGTCTGGAGAGATGGGCTCCCAGGATTTGCCCATGTCGGTAGTTTTGAACAACCTGTTGCCTGCATGGTAGTAGACATTTTTTTCATGCTTTGAATAGAGGATGGGCGCATTCCAGTTGAACCTATATTTCATGTCCTTGGGCTGCATGGCCTGGTATTGCACCGGATGCACCATCACACCTACACCCTCGCTGGTATTGGCATCCAAGAGTTCAATGGTACCCTGATAACTTCCTCCCATCACATACCTTGGGTTGTTGGGATCAAAGCCAAGAAAGGCAGATTCACCACCTGCAGAATAATTCCACTGGCGTTCTGTAATGCTGCCGCCACTGGTATTTCGGCTGGCAATGCGAACCGAAGTATTGTCCTGCTGACCTGCATAAATATTATAAGGAAAAAGATTGTCAACGTTGATCCTGTAAAACTGTGCAGTGGGCTGGTTGTTCTGTGCAGACCAGATTTTTCCGCCATTGAAAGTAATGGCAGCACCACCATCATTGGCAATTACCATGTTCTGGTTGTTCTCGGGATTGATCCAGAGCTGGTGATAATCACCATGGGTTCCACCAAGGTTCTTCCAGGTTTTACCACCATCTTCAGATTTCAATCCGGCAGCACCCAATACATAGACTGTATTCTCGTTTACTGGATCTGCAAATACTTCAATATAATACCAGGCCCTTGAAATCAGTCTGTGGTCTTTGCTGACCCTTGTCCAGTTGGCGCCTGCATCGTTGGATACAAACAGTCCACCCTGTTCCTTCTGCGTATCACTTTCAACCAATGCATATACTTTGTTGGGATTGGACAATGAAACGGAAACGCTCATTTTACCTAATTCCTTGGGCAGGCCATTTTGGATTTTCTCCCATGTTTCTCCACCATCTGTGCTCTTGTACAAGCCAGATCCTTTTCCACCACTTTGCACGGCCCAGGGCAGACGGCGATGATCCCACATGGCAGCATATAAAATCCGGGGATTGTTCATGTCCATATTCAAATCTGCACATCCTGTATTCTCATCAACATAGAGCATCTGCTTCCATGTCTTTCCACCATCTTCGGTTTTGTAAATGCCCCTTTCTTTTGAAGGGCCATGCAAAGCACCCTGCGCCGCAACATAGGCCACATCAGGGTTTGATGGATGGATGCGGATATTGGCAATATGGCGGGTCAATTCAAGGCCCAGGTGTTTCCAGGTTTTACCAGCATCGGTTGAACGGTAAACACCATCACCATATGAAGTCATTACTCCGCGGGGGGCATGCTCACCCATCCCGACATACACAACATTGACATCAGAAGGTGCTACGGCAACTGCTCCAACTGATCCGGTTTTAAAATAACCATCTGAAATATTTTTCCAGCTCTGCCCAGCATCTTCTGTTTTCCAGACACCACCACCGGTGGTTCCCATATAATAGGTCTGGGTATTTCCTTTGATGCCAGTGGCAGTAACAGATCGACCACCACGGGTATGCCCGAGATTGCGCCATAAAACTGGCTTGAAATAGGATTCAAGGTCAACCGATGGAACAGCAGGAACCTCAGCATACTTGGCCACTTTTTTTTGAGCAGAAAGATTTGAGACGAAGAGAACCAAAAAGGACAACAGAAAAACCAGGAATTTCTTGGTGCGCAGCATATAAACCATAGAGGAATTTTTGTGCCTCTAAGGTAAGCAATTCATGTTGAGGATTTGACTTGCTTTACCAAAGCCATCTCCTCCTTTTCCCAAGACTAATCATCATCGCCATCCTTGGCATTCACCATCAGGAATCCTGCACGACGGGGCCCTGGAAAAGGAATATCGCCTTTGATGCCATGCCAAAGCACCCTGTTAAACTCAATGTCGTTGTTGCTGTCTTCTTTGGCAAAATTGAACTGCTCTGATTTTTTTTGCCACTGGTTGATCGCCGTGCTTTTCTCATTGAGGCTTACACTGGGAATGATGGCCTTGAAAGGGAATGCCTTGGGAGATGAATCAAAACAGCGCCACATGGGAGTTGCGGCTGCATCATACTGAGACATGGGTCCCATTCCTAAAATCAACTCCATCGTTCTCAACACAGAAGTGGTTGAATACGGCGTATGGTCTATATAACCACGCTTGACAAACCCTCCGGCAAGATACACTGGACTCCTGTGGGCATCAACATGGTCAGCACCATTCTGCGCATCATCTTCGAGAATAAAAACAGCTGTTTCATTCCATATAGAACTTTTTGAGAGTGTTTCAATCAACATCCCTACTGCAAGGTCATTGTCAGCAACATGCGCGTAAGGTGAAGGCCTTCCCAAACGAATGCCCTCGGTATGATCATTACCCAAACGTATGGTATTGAATTGAGGAACCTGGTTGATGGCAAGCAATGAATCAAATTCGCGCTTCCAAAAGTTAACCCTTGTGGTATCACGGATATTCATGTTGTATTCAGGAAAATAACTGCAGTTGTGTCCTTTGAGGATGGGAACGGTAGGATTTCCGTTGCTCATGAACTCACCATAACTCCTGAAACTGACACCATACCGGAAGCAATTGTTCCAAATAAAACCACCCTTGTTGTTGGCAATTTCACGTTCTCCTTCGCCACCATAAGTACCACCACGGCTTCCATAACTTGACGGCCATGTCTTTTCAAGATAATCAGTTGCATACCCACCCATGCTCCAGTTATGCCCATCTGCACTGACCTCTGCATTCACATAAAAATTATCCAGCAAAACAAATTGCTTGGCCAGGGCGTGTTGATTTGGCGTGATATTTTCCCCAAACAACAACAGGGATGTGTCTCCATTGCCTCCTTTTACATCAGACAATACCTGATCATAGGTCCTGTTTTCCTTGATAACATAGAAGACATGTTTGATCGGTGATCTTTGTCCGGCTTTCACCGGAATGGGAAATCCTGGAGCAAGGCTATCGGCAACTTCCGACTTCTTGATGGAGTAAGGGGAATTCCGGTAAACGGCAGCAGTATATACTTCCAACTCAGGCTGTTTGGGTGATGGGATAATGCTCATTGTCCCCTTGAACAATCCTCCAATATATTCAACCTGTGATGCATCCTTTACCTGAAAACCATGGTGGATCACATCCTCTTTTTTTCGGACAGGAGAAGGTCCAAATGGATTAGCCATAGAAGTCATTCCCTTACCATTGGCCACCCATATTTTACCATTGATGCACCTTACTGCCGTTGGATACCATCCAACGGGGATAAAGCCTTTTGCAATACTTTTTCCCTTTTCAGCAATATCAAAAACCGCTAAACAATTGTTATCCGCATTGGCGATGTACAATCTTTTTGACACAGGATCGATCGCCAAGCTGTTGGTGGTTGAGCCACTGGGAGAATTAGGGAAAAGTGCAGCATCCAATGTTTCGATGACAATTTTATTGTTAACATCAATCACCGATACGCTGTTATCATTGGCATTGCAGACATACAGCAATTTACCATCTGCAGAAAGTAACATCTCATTGGGATTGTCTCCAACGGTAATTGGTCTCTGCCAACGCTTATTGACAAGATCAAATACCAGGACCTTGTCACATCCCCAACAGGAAATGAACAGTTCTTTTTTATCCTTGCTCAACTTGCAGTCATACGCTTCTGCATCCAATCCGAACTGTGCAACTATTTTTTTGGAACCAAGTTCCACCAGATACAATTGTTTGTCTTCACGGGTAACAACATAGATCATGTTTCTTGATTCATCAATTGTCAGTCCGGCGGGCCCGATGCGGTTGGGCCAGGGCTTTCCCAAAACAATTTTGTCAACCATTTTTAATTTTCCACCAGAGATTTCATATTTCAAAATCTGGTTATCATGTCCACCTGAAACATAAATGAAACGTTCATCGGAAGTGAACGCAATACCATACCATGATTTAGGAATGTCAACGGAATCTATCACCTTCTCAGCCTTCACATCAATCAACTGAATGCTCTGCGTACTTTGTCCATTGTTGGTGACAGCAAGGTATTTCCCGGATTTACTGACTACCACGTTCAAAGGAAGATCACCCAAACCAAAAGATTTACCGGCAGGGCTTAATTTCCAGCCATTGGGCAGGGTGATGGGCGCAGCCATTTTCTGGGCTGATGTTGAAACAAACATCAAAAGAATACAAGCGGTTTTGAAAAAATAATTGATCATGTTGAGGTTTTGTTGAGCACTTTTATTGTTTTAAAGATACGACCATCATCGCGGAAACGGATCGGCCCAAGCCGTTGATCCCTGACCCGTGGGTCCTGTAATCAACATTGAAAATATTGTTCAGGTATGCCCGGAAGGAAAAGTTTTTTGCCTGGTAAGCCAAATGCATGTTCAGCAGATTGAAACCGGGGGTTCCTCCAGCGGGGATTCGGTTATCTGATTTATCCCCTGCTTCCAGTCGCCTTTGAGGAGAAGCGTGGTCAAATGAAATACCAGCAACAACCTGGTTCTTCAGGTACTCAGCACTTATCCTGGCATTGAAGGGAGGGATTCTTCTCAGTGGTTGATTCTTCGTGAGGCTTTGTCCATACAAATTGGTGACAGACAAATGGGTTCTGAAAAATTTAGCTGGCTTATAGACCAGCTGAGCTTCCCATCCACGAATGAAACCCTTGTCCACATTTTCTTTGATATACACATCATATCCATTGATTCGCTCAGTCGTCTTGACCCTTGAAATCAAGTTATACAGTGTAGTCCTAAAGACTGATAGTGAACCGCTCAGATTGCTACTGAGATATTTTACACCAAGCTCGTTGTTGACTGATCTTTCTGGCTTGAGCGAGTAGGCAGGGACTTCATACCGGAAATCAACAATACCCAAGGTGCCCAAATCATCAATATTGGGAGCCCTGAAACCATCGCTGATATTGGCATACAAATAAACAGCCTTGAGCAATTGATAATTGGCTCCTCCCTGAAAAACAAGTGCTTGCGGCTTGAGAATTACCTTCCCAAGGGTAGCCTCATTGATCGTCGCAATGTATCGGTTGTAGCGCATGCCTGCCTCCAACTGTAATTTATTCAATTGAAAATGGTGCAATGTGTATGCCGCAATGTTTGCGTAGCGTGCCCCATTAGGATACAGTCCGCGCAATTCGGTATTGACACCCGTTGAAGTATTCTTGTCATTTCTTTCACTCTTTACAATGTCTGTATAGAGCTCAATACCTGTATTGGCATTCCAATAAGCGTTAAAGTGCTGAGACAAATCAATGCCAGCAGAAGTTGTCGAAATCCTGTCACGTTCAAAGCGAGTGACGGTACTGCTGTTTTTTCTTGAGAACCTTGATTCAGCAACATGCTGGTTGGCAACAAAAAAATCCAAGGATTTAAAATACGTTGAATTGAAATATTTTTTCAATTGCAGATAACCCAATCCTCTTCCAATTGGATCTGAAGTATTTAGCTCAAAATTCTCCAGGATATACTTATGGTAGACGGGTACATCAGTTTGTTGAAGCCACTGATATGCTCCTGTCAATTGCCACCCTCTTCCGAGGTCATTCATCCACTTGAAGTCAAAAGATTTTTCTGCATACGCAGATGGCTTCTGAAAACCAGTGCTATCGCCCCCTTTCAAATCACCAAAATTTTTATTGCTTGCACCAAGCATAAAAGCAAATTTTCTGCCTTCATACTTCAGTTCAGGCCTTAAGGAAAACTCCATTCCAGACTCAGTCAGGCGCATGGAAACCTTTTCATTCCACTGGGGTTTTTCCATGAATTTCAGCGCTGTGGTCTGGATATTGATAACCCCGGTCATCGCATCACTTCCATACTGCACAGATCCTGTCCCTTTGATTACTTCAACTTTTTCTACAATAAAGGGATCGATAAGTGTCATGTATTGGTTGGGACCATACCTGAATATTGAATTGTTCAGGCGTATGCCATCCACCAAGATCAGCGACTGATTGCCTGTCAATCCGCGCAAAAAAGGAGAACCACCTGCATGGCTGGTTTTTTGTATAAATATTCCGGGAATGCCTGTGAGTGATTCTGGAACGGTGCGAGACAACTGCCTGTAAGCATCCTCCCGCGAATGAATACTGATGGAATATGGCAATCTTGATGACTGCGATAAGCGCTTGGTTGCTGTCACCGTCACCTCATCCATTGAAGCTATAGAATCCGTTTTATCCTGTGAAAATACAGGCATTGCAAACTGGCAAAAAATCAAAAAAACAACTATTGATATCTTTCTACACATACCCCTACTCGTTATCTTTTTTATAATGTTTCTGACGCTGATCATCTTCATCATCCATATCCGGTCCCTGGATTACTTTTCTCCAATCGATATCTCGCTTGTATCGTTTCATGGCTTTGGATGCATCAAAAACGCGCTTATCCGGAAACTCCAGTGAGTAAGGTGTGAAGTCTGGCTTATTGGTGAAAAAGTCGCTCAAAGAGGAAGCGGTCACATCATATTGGTTAACATATGGCACGCCCAGTGTACTGTAAATCATCTTGAGGATAGAACCAAAATTGGCATGGGTATGTGATACATAATTTCGCTTGACATAAGGGCCAGCCAGCATGAGAATACTTCGATGTGCATCAACATGGTCTACTCCGCCCTGCGGATCATCTTCAGTAATCACTACGAGCATGTTCTTCCAATAAGGTGTTCTGGAAAGAAAATGCAAGATCCTGCCAACAGCCAGATCATTGTCTGCAACATAACTATGCGTATAGGGATACCCATCCTGAGGTCTTGGCGAGGCAGTATGGTCATTGGGAATCTGAACAGTTACCAATGAAGGCATTTTCTCTTTTCCCTTCAACCACATTTTGGTGAACTCTTGCTCAAATTGGTTCATCCTGAACTGATCAGGAATATTGGTATTGTAGCCTGCATAATTGTGACTGGTCCTGCTAAACAATGCATCCTGCATGGGTACCATCACGCCGTGTGATGCACCTGTAGCGGTATCATACCATTGCTCACGGACATGTGCAGTCTCATTTGCCTCACCAAAATTATAAAACGAAACCCCTTTCCTTTCCAAGGCCTCCCAGAGTCCTCCTGTTTCAGCAAAATCTTCAGGATCCATGCTTCCCGTTGAGCCGGGAAATCTTCTTCCGGGTGCTGGAGAAAAAAACTTTTCTGTTTTGCTGGTATTGGAATTGACTTCAACCCACTCATTGGGAATCACCCCCATCATCCAATGATGTCCATGAATGGATGCATCACTGTCACAATAGAAATTATCTGAATAAGCAAACTGTGTTGAAACCTTGTGGTGATTGGGAGTGATGTCTGCATTGGAAAAAACCAGACTATCGGATGGACTGCTTTTATCATTCTTCCGTTTGACTTTAACATCTACATTCAATCCAAAGCGTGCAATGGTCGGGTCACCATTCCCAGTCTTCATTTGACCCATCACCTCGTCATAGGTTCTGTTCTCTTTGGTGATATATACAATGTGTTTAATGGGCGAAATCTTTTCGCCGGGATAGTTGGGCATTGGATTATCATCCTTGAGCGCATTTACTTTTTCATAAGTATAGGCAAGTACATTACTGGAATATGAGCTCAGCTGTTGATGATCTGGCATGGGTACCCGCTGAAAACTTGCCAGTTGTATATCACCAACAAAAGTACCCTGCACAGGTGCCTTGAAGTTTTTACCACCATTGGGACCGGCACCAAGTCCGCGGCAACTGATGATGTACATTTCCTTTTCATCAGGCGAAAGCTTAACCCTTGTTGGCCCCCAGCCTGCTGGGATTAGCCCCAGTGTGGCATCGGTATTGGTATCGACAACCGCAACTGCATTGAATCCAAGCAGGGCAACAAAAAGCCTTGAACCATCCTTTGATATGGTGATGCCAAAAGGAAGAAGCCCCCGGTATCGATCAAGCAATGGATCAACTTTGATTTGTATATGACGAACAATCTTACCGCTTCTGTAATCGATAACGGCAATATTATCGTTGGTGGCATTGGTTACATAAGCATATTGTCCATTGATGGCAATACTGTTGGGGCTGGATCCTCCAATGACTTCAGCATCCTCCAACATCTGACCAATCAGGTACCCGGTCTTCAATTTGGAGGTCACGGTGTTGCTTTGCAGATCAATGGTGAAAACACTCATCGACTCCGGTGCATTGGGGTCTCCAACGCCAGGAATCTTTCTGCCCTCCACAACCGTTCCATTGATGGACTCCTTGGAATTGTGCGCGTATGGATGCCTTGAAATCAGCATGCTGTCATAATTCTCTTTTGTAATGCCCTCAATCATCGGATACGCATACATCCCCACATTGGCCACAACTGCAGTTTGATTGTCCGGACTCAATGCCAAACCAAAAGGAAGACGCCCCACAGGAATTGAAGCCTTGATTTGTTTTGTAGTACAATCAATCCTGACCAGCCGATAATTGGCCTGATCCAACACCAAAAGCTCATTTCCAGCTGCATTGTAGATCAGGTCAGAAGTAAAACTGTCCTGAAAAATCATGTCCCCCACTTTCCCATCCAACGCAAAACTATCCACCACCTTGAGCTTGATACAATCAAAGGCAATGATGGTTCCATTATCTCCCCCACTCAAAAAAACGGTTTTGTTGTCCTTGTGAAAAGCAGCACCTAGCAAGGATCCCTTTGTGAAAGGGCTGGGAATTGTTTTGTTGTAATCAGGAACCCTGACCATTGAATCTTTATCCAGATAAAAAATGGTAAAGACACCATTGTGCAAGGATACAGCCTTGCTGCCGTCTGGAGAAATGGTCAATCCAAATGGATCGTGCGTGATCATGCTGACCTTCCCTGCGGGCGCAACATACCTGCCACTGGGGAGAATCGAAACTCCGTTGGGGTTGACAACTGTAGGCTTTGTTCTACCAGGTACCTGAAGCAGGGTTTTATCTTGTGCATCAATCGAATTGACTACAAAAAAGGCAGATATTGTGAAAAGATAAAAGGATCGCATGGTGCACCATTTAGTACACAATATAAGCAAGAGATCAGTTCTGTCCTTCCACGGCATGAACAAACCCAATCAAACCATTGAAATAGGTCTGCTGGTCATCATACATAGACATATGGCTACCATTTTCACAATAGAGGTAGGTGCCTTTTTTGAATTGTGAAGCCATCCATTTCATGTGCTCTGGGTCCATGGTATCATGCTTTGCACCAACCACCAAAGTGGGCAGGGCGATGTTTTTCAATTCCTTGCTAACATCCCAGTTGCTCAATCGACCGGCAATGCCAAACTCACTGGGGCCCTGCATGGTCACATAAAGGGATTGGTTCATTTTTGCAAAAGAGCGGCTGACCGGCTCAGGCCATTGGGCGGAAGGCAGCCTTAAGATATGTTTCTCGTAAAAATGGGGAATCAATAATCCCATGTAATTGGGATTGGCAAAATCATTCCTGGCTTCCATGGCCATCAGGGTATCCAACACAGGCTTTTCAAATTGTTTAGCCAATACTTCATCCGCATATTTGCCATAATCAGGACAGCTGGACATCATGTTGGAAATGACCAGGGCCTTCATTTGATCCTGGTACTTCAAGGCATATTGCATGGCCAGGATACCACCCCAGGAATGACCCAGCAAATAGAAATTATCCTTGTTGAGGCCCAATGCCTTGCGCACCTGCTCCACTTCTTCTACAAACCTCGGAAGATCCCAATAAGCGGTATCATTGGGGTTGTCAGACAAACCACAACCCAACTGGTCATAGTAGATGAATTCAATGCCTTCCTGCGGAAGGAAATTTTCAAAACATTCAAAATATTCATGGGTAGCCCCTGGACCGCCATTCAGCAAAAGGATCCTGGTTTTGGGATTGTTGCCAAACCGCTTGGTCCATACCTTGAATTTCTTTCCAAAGCTTTCAATCTCAACAAATTTTACATTGCCGGATTGAATGCCGGAGTCCTGTTGGGCAAAATAAGCCTTCGTGTCTACAGCAGTCTGGTTTCCCTGTTGGCAAGAAAATAAAAATGCTGACAGCATCAAGACAATCAATAATTTTTTCATTGGAATCCTTTTTAAATGTTTCATCCCCGAAACGGTGTGTAACGGGGATGAAAATAATTAAAAAATTGACAACAGGGCTGCGTTATTCTTTGCGGGGCAACTTGGCGTCCCTTTGTGCGGTATTGTATACAAATGCAGCCACGATGGTAGCAATCTGTTTCAAGTCTGGTGCAGACAGGTGATCATATACATCCATGTTACTATGGTGTGTCCTGGTATCGTACTCAATTTCATCCTGAATGAATTGGAAACCAGGAAGACCCACTGCATCGAAAGACTGATGATCAGTTCCGCCAGTATTGCTGATGGTCACCGTTGAAGCACCAAGGTCTTTGAAGGGCTCTAGCCAGGCACTGAAGATATTCCTGCATGCCTCATTGCCCTGGAGGTAGATACCCCTGATTTTCCCCGTGCCATTGTCAATATTGTAATAAGCAGAGAACTTATCGTGGGCAGGGGTTTTGGCAATCGTACCATTGCCACCAAAGGTCTTGGCCACATAGCCGCGTGAGCCTAGCAAGCCCTGTTCTTCTGCACTCCAGAGACCGATACGGATGGTCCTGCGGGGCTGAACATTGAGTGCCTTCATGATCCGCATCACTTCCATCATCACGGCAGAACCAGATGCATTGTCTGTAGCACCTGTTCCTGCCTGCCAGGAGTCGAGGTGAGCACCAATCATAACCACCTCATCCTTCAATGCAGGATCAGTGCCAGGGATTTCAGCAATAACATTGTAACCCTGAAGATCATCAGCATAGAATTTTGTTTTCACTTCAGTGTCCACTTTAACTGCCGTTCCTGATTTTGCAATCCGCAACAAAGTATTGTAATCTTCAACACCCATGGCCATATCCAAAAAGTTTTCTGGATCACCCCCCTTATAAGCTCCACCGCCTTGTGCAAATACAGTACCGTCATGATTACGGAGGGAAGTACTCACCATGGCCACTGCACCCTCTTCCATCGCCATGTTCTTCAACATGGTCAGGAAGCGCATTGGACCTAATGCGCCTCGTTGCATCTGTTCACGCATGCGGCGCATGGCAGCAGTGTCGCGGGGTTGTCGTTGTTGTTGGCCAGGAGCTGCTTTTACCTCCGCCATTTTGGCCAGCTGTTCATCGGTATAGCGTTGCGCATCCGCCTTGAAACTCTGCACATAATCATAAGACATGTCAGGCAAAATAATCTTTCCTTTCAGTTTGCCCTTGTACGCCATGACAGAAACAGAGTCCTTGATGTCCACCAACAAAATATCTGCGGATTTCAATCCCTTTGTACCCTTGGTCCATGTTTTGGGATAAACCATCATGGGCTTATAATATGGCGCAGTCATGGCGAAATACATTTTCTCCAGCTCCCAGCCCTTTCCAAACTCACCCCATGGATCCAGCGTTGCATTCTGAACACCCCACTCGGTAAGTTTATTTTTCGCATAGTTGGCAGCCTTGGTATATCCTGGCGAATTGGCCAGGCGGTTGCCATTGAGATCGGTAAGGTTCAATACAATATCCATGACCTGGGATTTTACCAATCCTTGTTCACGGATCTTGGCCATCATGTTGAGGTCAACTTTCTCCTGGGCAAAAGACCCAAGGGACGCAATCAGCAAAAGGATAAGAGACGACAATATTTTCATTGTAATTATTTTAATGAATATAAGAAAAAATAAACATCCATCATCACCCTATATGCACAGATCAGGATATGTCTTTGCATACTTAATGAGAACGGTCATTGATTCCGGGCTGCACCTGACGATACTTTTGCACGGCCGGAAAGTAATATCATCACTTTTACAAATTCAATCAACATGAAAAAGTCACTATTGATCCTCAGTTCTTTTTTATTAGCCATTTATTCATTTGCCTTTGTCAATCCTGTACCCAATGACCTGATACCTATAAAAAAAATCAACGGAGTACACCACATGAATCTAAAAATCGATGGGTCAACCATCCTTGCCGTTTGTGAAGAGCCCATTGAATTCACAGGAGGCTTACTATTGAGGGGCACTTTTGTTGAAAACAAAAACAATGCCATGTATGACCTTGATATCAGCAGCCAAGGCTTATCAGGGGTTGGCCTGTTTTCAGAAAACAAATACCAGGCAAACGTCAAAGCTTCCGCATCAGGCCATTACTCTATTCTGAATGAACATCAAAAGATTGAATTCAAAATCAGGGTTTTGCTTACTGAACAGGGAAGTGGAAGAGAAGTAGCCGCAACGCTGAAATTCTTCGTTGTCGTCAGTGCCAACGGAGAAAATGTAAACTTTGAGCCATCCAAAATCTACATGGATTTTGGGGATTGCATTCCAGATTAATCTACACCGTTTTCTCACCAGACAACTTTCCGGCAAACCTGATCCATTGGATCAGGTTTTTGTGGTGATGTTTCATCAAGAAATTTTCTAATGTCCTTATCACAAATCAATCCCTCAGGAGGCTGACGCCCATCAAACCAACGACTACATCATTGGCGATGGTTTTCAATATGATGCTTTTTAATGCCTTGGAAGGATCAATCAACATGTCGAGAACTGTGGCAGCACCACCGTCAATTTTCTTGCCATTGTACTTAGCCCTTGACTCTTCGCCTGAAACAAGTTTTCCTGTTTTCAAGTGAACACGCATGGGCCTTGGCTGTTGCAGGGAAAATGCAAATCCATCGGTATAATAATCCTGGTCAATCGGCCACCAGTTTTCTGGATTGCGCAATGCTAAAGTATCTGAAGTTCCATCGGTGTATTCCACAACAATCTCTCCGTTGGTCAATTGACTCTGCATGGGGTTGGTAGACCCGGCCATCAAGAAATAAGCATGGGAAGCCTTGCCAGAAACGGGTATTGTTGCGCTTTTAGGATAATTGTCCCACTGGGAAGTAAAGAGGATATTGTTTTTGCTTTTTTCGCCAGGAGTGGTGAATCGAATGCCTTTTGTCAACAATATTTCGTTTTTATTTCCCGCCAATTTTCTAAGGCCACTGTCATTGACTTCAAAGCTCTCATGCGGATGTGGCCAATCTCCAATACCCTGCCATGGAAGCTGTAATGTAGTGACAGCAGGCCTTGGAGAAAGATACTTGTTTTTGAATATCTGCGTAACCTTGTCGTTGAAGAAAGTGCCAAGATCAACCGTTTCAAGCCTTACCTGTTTATCCCCTTTCCAGTTGATCAGCTGGCTATTTACTTTTTTACCATCGGCATACGCAATCGTCAGCTTGTTGGTTCCAGGAATCAAGGCTTCCAGAGGTATCGTCAGGGGTTCAGATATTTTCCCGGAATTATTTTGAATGGGGATTGAATTCCCATTCACATGAACAACTGCAGGAGTATTGACCTTAGAATTGTTTTGAATCCGAATTGTATTGCTATTTTCTTCTTTGTTGTTTTCAGCAATCCATTCTACGGGTTGAACAACTGAAAAACAAATGGGCATCCACCAAATCAACTCTCCTTGTTTCAATTGAGCAAAGACGGTGTAATTTCCGATAGCAGCATTGACGGTGGCACGAAAACCATCTGGCATTGTACGCAAATTCTTCAACGCATTTTGAGGATCAAACACTTTTAGCAATGATGCGGTTGAAAAATTTTTATTCAATGCTTGCCCGTGGGTATACGCAGTCTCTGATGCAGGCAGAACAGGGCCAACACCTTTCCATACAATGCTGATCTCATATTTCTGGGCAGAAGGAACAGTTACTTCAATCACAGGAGCACCCACTGCATCAGCAATATTTTTCCACTGGGTTTTCTTTCCGTTCACCATCACGGCATCTACTTGTCCACGGGCGATTGCCTGAAAAGTCAGATTCATTGTATTGGGAATCCTGTTAACCAACTGGTACACATCGGTCCGGCCATTTCTTTTAAAATCAAAAGAAATGTCTGGCGTTGAAAAAGAAGCATAACCCCAGGCAGCAGGCAAGCCTGGCCGAACCAATAATTTCTTGCCCAACGCATCAGGCAAGATGCCAAAAAGTCCTTCCACCAGTGTCCTTGAGAATATCCCAACAGGATCAGCAAAATCACGATAGGATTCACCCCTTGCTGCGTCAGCAGCGGAAATCAACACAAAGTTTCCCGGACTTCCTCCCATGTACATGGATTGGAGTACCTCACTTTTGAATAACTTGAAAGCTTCATCAGGCCTGTTGGCCTGCCAATTGGCCAAAGCAGTGTGGATGGATTCAGCCAACACAACATTGTTCAATGACCAAACATATGGCATCCATTTGGTGGTGGAAATGGTATAATACCCGCCATCATCCATGCCTTTGGGCCTCAATGGAATGTGCGGCAAGTGATGATCAACATAGCGCATCATCTGGTAGGCCTGAAATTTATCAGGCACTTCAGAATCAACACTGTGGTAGATGGTCCATAGTGCAGCGGCATCATGCAAGAGTTTGTTGCCCAGCAAATCCCTGAACTCTGCGAAGGTTCCTTTTTTTCGCAACCACAGCACCTTGTTCATTGCTTCCTTTATTTTCTTTGCTTGTAATAGATAAGGAGCATGGTCTTCATTCATCAAGGCTGCAAGGGTTGCTGCTTTTTTAAAATGGAAATAATTGTAGGCAGAAGTATGGGATACATCGCCACCACTGTATTGCAATGCATCACTGGCCCAGATGGCTGCATAAGCATCGTACAAATAATTTTTATCCGCATCAAAGTTTCTGGTTTCCCAATCAAGATGCCTTTTGATGACAGGCCAGGTTTTTCTGATGAATGCAGTATCTCCTGTCCAATCAAAATGCCTGAGTAAACCATCAATATAAATAAGGTTCATGTCATAATGATGGGGCTTCATGGCCTCAGCATTGGGCATTCTGCTGATGTACCCACTGCTGAACATGCCTACATTGTTTTTCTCCCAACTGCGCGCAAAATGCATGGCAGAATCGGGTACAATCGGGCCAATAGCCGGGCTGGTGAACTGCGACAATGCATAGGCATTAAAATGAATTTTTGCCCGATCATGCCATCCCAGTGGATCAGCCGTATACGGGCCTCTCCAGCCATTGAGCCGCATGCGCCAGCCAACAGCACCATGCATATACGAAGGATCTTCCCAAATTGCATTGGAGGCAATGCTGAGGGCGCCGCCAATGGTATTAATAAAAGGATCAGGGGTTGTTAAAGTGATCCTGTTGGCTATGGCTTGTCTTGCTTTTTCGGCTTGTTGAAAAACAGCAGCCAAGTCAGGGTAATTGATTGATTTTTGGGTACGGGGATTGTAGATGGAGAAATACTGCTCGGTTCCTTTATTGATGGTTATTTTGCCAACAACCACTGGTGCCAATGCTGCAGTAGATTGAAAAAGCAAAGATGGAGAGGCCAATTGGTTTGCATCACCCAGTTTGAGTGTTGCCGCAGCAGGAAAGACCCCTGTCAATTCAAGTTCTTTTGCCGGCTTTGCAGGCTGATTGAGGTCCTCAACAAAATACCTCCCGTCGGACCCTACCTGCAAACCTGTACCATAGGTCAATTGAAATCTTCCTTGTTCTAAAAGCTGAAACCGGTTGTCCTTGCAATTCTCCGGCTTAAGATAATAGGAAGATTCTGGATCAGGCCCCATGTCTCCGTCACGTGAAAACTTTTTCCCAGTGGCGCCCCCAAATGCCCAGAACAACTCAATCGGCATTGCACTGTGTTCAAGCCTTGCTTGGATAACAAACCCTTCCCCATCTGCCAAAGCCAACATCTCAATAAATAATTTTCCGCTCCCCAACAATGAATCCTCAATAGAATACAACATTTTTCCAGGGCGGTACCGCGCTGTGATTGTATTGGCCTGGGTAAGCCATTTGCTTTCTTGTTGATTGCCAATACCAAACTTGAAATTGCCTCCCAGACCCGGCATGTACAATGCAAATTCAGGTCTGTCACCAGCTTCTACCCGAAAGGCAGTATTGGTGCCGTAAATGGCCCTGGTAAAAAGGCGCTTGCCGTTGACGATGACAAAGTCGCTGCCATCAGGCTTATACCTCAACTCCTGTTCTTTATTGTGCCATTGGTTGGCAGACAGTTTAACCGGATATAGTTCCTGTGAAAAGACCTCACTGCACATGTTGATGCAAACCAACAAAAGGGAAATTGCGGTAGAACGAAACATATATACTCCAATTTACGCCCTTGAAAAACCTGGTCTTCCCAAAAGCCTTTTTAATTCTGGGAGCTCCTTTGTATAGACCTCCCGCGGAGTAATTTGCTTTTTTATGCAGATCGATGCTGCCTTGCCCACTACCTCGCCCATCATGCCACACGTTTTCATTACCCTTACTGGGCCAAGGCCTGATTTTGTTACGCTGATGCATCTGCCTGCCATGAAGAGATTCTTGATGTTGCGGCTGTACAATGCACGGTATGGAGCCCAATACTCCCCGCCATATTGATACTCTGCTCCACGTGTGTAATCAGAGATGAACTCCATGTTCTCAAACCCTTCCTTGAACTCTTGTTTAGGGGTATGAAGGTCAACATGCCATGAGCAGGGGAATGCCCCATCTTCAAATTTTCTTTGTTTTTTGAAATCCTCTGCATCCAACACAACATCCCCCATCAAACGGCGCGATTCCCGTTTTCCGGCAATAAAAGCCGACCAACCAAGCCTGTGTTTGGGGTACATGTTATCGACATTTTTTATTGCATCCCATGCGCCATACATGGCCCTGAAATTGTGATCACGGATGAGTTCTATTTCATTCACCTGATCCTTGTTGAAACCACTTTCCCAATACCACTGGTTGGCGAATGAATCAAGCCCCTCTTTGCCAAATGTTTTCTGGCCTTTCCGACCAGGGAAAGGCTTGTCAGATAAATCGAGAGCCCATGGGCAACGGGGAAAGGGCTGATCAAAATCTCCCTGCTCACATTTCATGGCCAATGCACTCTTGTCTTTGCATTCGCAGGCCAACACCTCTTCGCTGTTTGAAACATCCAACACATTGAAAAGATTACTGCTGCCCATTAACTGCTCAACCTTGTATTCATGGTCTGCACCGGCTTTGAAACCAATAGCGCCATCACCAGTACAATCAGAAAATAATTTTCCTTTTATCCTGGTCTGCCTTGAAGTAAGTGTGCTTTGGATGACGATTGCCTTGATGACATCCGCTTCTGTTTCTACTTTCATCACACGATGGTTCAGCAAAAGGGTGATGTTGGGCTCTGATCGGACGATGGATAATTTAAGCGCATCATTGTAATAGTTGGCTGAAACACCATTGAATACCATACCAGGTCCTTTGATGATCGGAGGAAGAATTTCATTGACAATGTCTCCAACATGAGGAAACAAGGTCTTATTGGTATGCCCCTCTGGCCATACACGCACTTCAGAACTTCCATTTCCGCCCAGCACTGGTCTGTCTTGCACGAGCGCAACCTTGATACCATTGCGGGCAGCAGAGATGGCTGCACAGGTCCCTGCCAATCCCCCACCTGAAACAATCAAGTCAAATTCACCACCCTCATCTGGCTTCTCAGGAAGACCCAACAATTTGCGGCGGAAGATGGTCAGTTTTTCAACATCATTGGTCGGTTCAAAATTGGGATTCTTGCAAAACAAAACAGCCTCACAACGTCCTTCAAATCCTGTCAAATCATGCAATGCAAGGGTTGACTTCTTGCTCACTTTTACCATGCCACCATCATGCCAATGCCAGGTTGCACTCTTGGTGCCGAAAGTTTCATCCAGGGCTTTCCCATTGACTTTCAGTTGAAACTTACCAGGTGCACCAGGGGCGCCCCACGGGGCCACCCAATCTTTTGTGCGAACCCATACCCTGTAATTCCCTGCAGAAGGAAACTCAACTGATGTTGTGGCATCTTGTACTGGTATGCCCAAACCATGGGCCAATAAATAAGGAGAACCCATCTGCTCCATCGATTGTTGATCCAGCTCCCAGCCCCCGTGCTTTGCAAACTGTTCTGCTTCTACAAAGAGAAACTCCTCAGATGCAGGCTGTTGGCGATCACTTGCGTACAAAGGCAGTTTTGCTGCCAATAAACAAAGGCTGGTGTTACCGATAAAACCGACAAATTGTCTCCTTTTCATATTAAATTTTGTAAATTATTATTGTGTATCTGATGTCACCCATTTTCAACCTCTCTAAGATAGGTTTTTTTGGAAAAATACCCCACGGGAAATGGCAATATTGGATCAAAAACAGAAAACATCTTACCATGAAAAAAATTCTCCTGTTTATTCCTGTCCTGGTATGTTACCAATTGGTCGTTGGACAATTGATGGTAAAGGAATTTAAGATTGATAAACAATACCTGAATTTCCCCATCAGCAAAACTGAAAAACGGCAGATGTTGAAATTTGTTGCAGACAAGGACACCTTGACCTACTCAGTTGCTAGCATAGCCAATGGAACACCAGACTATTGGGTTTTCAAGGATGTTTCGGATTTAAAAGGGAAAATACTCAAGCTTGTATATACCAAACAGGTCGAGGGGATTGATAAAATATACCAGTCGGATAATTTCGCAGGAGAAGACAGTGTATACAAGGAGCGCAATAGGCCACAGTTTCATTTTACCACACGCCGTGGCTGGGTGAATGATCCCAATGGCCTGATCTATTCCAATGGGGAATACCATTTGTTTTACCAGCACAATCCGTATGAAATAAACTGGCAAAACATGCACTGGGGTCATGCAGTTAGCAAGGATCTCCTGCACTGGGTGGAATTGAATGACGCACTTTATCCAGATTCGTTAGGAACCATCTTTTCCGGATCTGCAGTGATTGATGAAAACAATACTGCCGGATGGGGCAAAAATGCTTTGGTTGCTTTTTATACCACAGCGGGTGAAAAAATGCAGCAAAACATTGCGTACAGCAATGACAATGGTCGCTCCTTCAACAAGTTTAATGGCAACCCTATCCTGGGGCCAGACAGGGATCCCAAAGTATTCTGGCATGCTCCCAGCCAAACATGGGTAATGGTTTTGTACAATGAAAACCATATTGCCATTTACAATGCAAAGGATTTGAAAAAATGGGAATTGAAAAGCAAGGTCAAGGGCTTCTATGAATGTCCGGAACTGTTTGAGCTTTCCGTTGATGGCAATGATAAAAATAAAAAGTGGGTCATGTATGCGGCTTCAGGAACCTATATGATTGGCGATTTTGATGGCGCCCATTTTAAGCCCGAAGCCGGGAAATATTTTTACACCTGGGGCGCCCAATATGCTGCACAAACTTATAACAATACCCCCGATGGGAAACGCATACAAATTGGCTGGGGAAGAATAGACCAGGCCGGTATGCCATTCAATCAAATGATGCTTTTCCCGAATGAGCTTAGTTTAAGAACAACGAGAGAAGGAATCCGTTTGTTTTGTGAACCCATCAAACAAATCAGCCAGCTGCATGAAAAACAACTCACTTGGAAAGATGTATCAGCAGAGCAACTCAACGGGGCATTGAAAAATATTCATTCAGAGCAATTGCACATCAAAATGGATGTTGAGCTTGATAAAGGCCTAGGCTTGGAGATTCATTATAAGGGAAACCCCATCATTTACTATGACGGCAATTTCAACCGCTTCAACGGGGCACCTTATATTTGTGAAAACCCAGGAAGCTTCAGGTTTACGATTGAGATGCTGGTTGATAAAAATTCTGTTGAAGGATATATCGACCATGGCAAATTGCACATTGCAGAAGCATTAAAGATTCCCAAAACAAACAATGGCGTTGAAATAAAGGGTGATGTTAAAATTCACAGTTTTGAAATTGCTGAATTAAAATCGATCTGGAAATAATTTTGAAGCCAACCAACGATTAAAAATATTTCATTATCCCAACGGCAACCAGCTGATGACCTTTTTCGTTGGGATGATTCACCTGAGACATATAGTCGGAAAGTACCCCTCCGGCTGAAATGCGCTGCTGAAAGGCTGCATAACTGTCCACCAAACCAATCTTGTATTGATTGGCCAATCCAGTGATCTGATCACACAACTTTTGCAAATCTGTTGCTTTATCATTGAGATCCACTTTTTGATCAGGTGTAGCAGTGAGCAGAATAACCTTGATGTTCTTTTTCAACGCAGCCTTGATCATGTATTCCCATGACTCTTTGGAAGCATCTAATCCGATCCTTCTGTCGTTCAAGGCATAGTCAATAAAGAGTACATCAGGCTTGTGGTTGAGTACATCACGTTTGAACCGTTTGGCACCCTGTACTGCATTTTCACCCCCAATGCAGGTGAGAATAGTATTGATCACGGCATAGGGGTAGATTTGCTTGAGTTCTTTCAACAACAGATGGGGATAGGCCTGCAGCGTCCGAACATCAGGTGTCTTGAAAAAGCCAGAAGGAACGGAATGACCATGAAAGACCAAATTGATGGTTCTGTTTTTGGGCCACTGTTTTACCAATTCTTGCTTGATGGATTCCAGGTAATTGTCTTTTTCACCAGTAGCGTGCAGATTGCTGCTGCCTTCCAAAGCAAAAACGGAATCTGCAAAGGATGCCATGATACCAGTCATGGCTACAGACTTGATGAATATTCTGCGCGTTGAATTTCCCATTGATTGGATTTAGAATGTAAATTATTTTTTTGAAGCTTGAATCTTCACTGATGCATCCTCCATCCAATTTTCCTTGGGATCCTGTTTCACCGGAACAAAAGCAAAAATCCATTTCTGATCAAGATAAGTTCTTGGCACCCTTACGAAAATCTTGTTCCACCCTTTCTGCAATGCGACAACAGCAGGCGGGCGGCTCCAATAAAATTCTTCGTCGGTATAGGGCATTTCATTCGCCGGCTTATCCCATGTTGCCTGCAAGTACCGTTGGCCTCCGGGCATATGCCAGACAGGGCCTGGCAATAGTTTGTCATTGATGAAAATCGCTCCGCCATTGGCATCCCATTGTCCATTGTTTGGAATGCCTGCACTTCGGCGGTTGCTGCGGGCGGCAGCTTCAAAACCAATGATGGCATGTATATTCCTGGCGTTTGCACTAAAGGTGTACGCAGTCAGGTATACTGTTTCATTGGCGGGTTTTGACAATTTCTTTGCTCCACCCAGATGCTCTTCAAAACGAAGGATGCCTCCAGTTACTATTTTTGTTTGATAGGCCATTGAAGTGATGGCCGCAGCATCCTTCCCAATGAATTCCCTATCAATGGAATCATTGGCATTGCGGTAAAAAGGACCAGACATGTTCCACTCAATATGGCCAAAGGGAACGTAAGGAAAATGATCAGTTGAGAAAAATAACTGCTTGTGCTTTCTCAATCGCTGTTCGAATTCTAGAAAATGATTACTTGCTTCAGTGCCTAATGCAGGCAATACATTCATGTAATTGGGTGTGAAATCAGGACGCCCACACCATAGCGATTCGCTGAAGGTAATGGAACCAGGCCATACCGGATTGTACAAAGGAATTTTTGTCTTGTCCCCCACCCTTACATCAGGCCAACAGCAAAGAATACCACCCAAGGCGAGTGTATCACCCGAAGGTTTGCTGCAAATCTGCTGAAAGAAATACCGCTGGATCAATGAATAGGCATCATAATTATTGAGGTAACCTGCATAAGAATCAACATAAGGATTTTGGCTTGTCCTCCGGTGAACAAAGGTTGCATCCTCCAGCCAAATTTGTTCAATGGTACCTGGCTCTGGAGGCAGGCCAGGATTCCATACCATCACTTTTCTATTGTTTGCTTTCACCCGTGCTGTCATTCTCTTGATGAATACTGCCGGATTGGGGATGCGCACTTCATCAGAGCCCAGGTGGATGATGGGACAATCGGAAACTGGTACTTCCGCGCAGAATTCATCAATCAGTTTTTCCAGCACTTGCATGCCCTGTTCGGATTCCATTTTAAAACCGAATGTTGGCTCAAAATATTTACTATGGCCAGGCATGTCAAATTCAGGGATAATTGAAATATTTCGCTCACGCGCGTAGCGGATCAACTCCCGGATATCCTCAAAACTATAGCTGCTATCAGGGTCTCGTCCCTGCATTCGATTTTGCGCACTGTTCAGTTGTGGATAGATCTTGCTTTGTGCACGCCAGGCAGGGTTGTCGGTCAGGTGCCAATGAAATGTATTGAATTTGTACCAAGACAGTTTATCCAGTTGTGCCTTCAACATTGCTATGCTTTGGAAATTGCGTCCGTTGTCATGCATAAAACCACGCAAAGCAAATGCCGGCCAATCAATGATATTACACCCTGGGAGTTGCTGCACAGCATTTTTTTGAGCCATGATCTGCCGAAGGGTTTGAACTGCATAATAAAACCCTGCAGCATCATTTGCTGAGATGAGAATTCCTTTTGCTGATATGTTCAACTGATAACCTTCTGCTTTGAGAGAAGGATTGTTGGCATTCTTTAGCAGAATAGCATTTTGTGGTAATTTTTCATTGGGCAACAGGCTTTTCAAGTTGCTTTTTAACGAGGATGATGCCAATAACAATTTCAAAGAACGCACTGCATTTTCAGTAAGCGATGGTTGATTTCCATCAACAACAATTGTAAGCTGGGATGGCAGCTTCAATCCTTCCTTTGACCACTGTACTTGTTGAGGAAATGGGATCAACGCAACAGGCGATTCCTTCAAGGTTAGCAGTCTTTGTGGAGCATGCCATTGGCCATTCCCCCCCTCCTGTTGTGCTTTAGCAGTCATCACCAGGAGAAACAAAAGAAAAAAAATACGGGACTTCATTTGAACGAAATTTCGTTTGCGGTAAAACTTCTAAATAGAATCATTTCAGCATTTTCTTGAAAGAAAACTGCTGAAAAACCATATGAGCACCACTTCCCTCGTATAAAATACCAATGGTCTGCTCATCAATTGAAGTTATGCAAGAATATCCAAAACTGTTCCATTCATCCAGCAGCATCCAATGTTCTTTTGGCCAGGTTAGACCATCATCAAAACTCATTTTTATGGTCATGTGGTTGCGACCGCCCTTGGTATTGGGGTTTGAAAAAAGCAAGACTGAAAATGCTTTTCCGTTTTTTGTATAGTTGTGCTTATGGGTGCTCGCCATACAAACGGGCTCATTCAATACACTGCGGCTTGCCGGATGACTGGTCCATGTTTTACCCAAATCACTGGTAACAGCCATTGCCCTGCCATTGTTATCCCCTTTGCGATTGGCATTTTCATTGGCCCGCATGTTGAGCATGATGTCACCATTGCTCAACTGCACTGCCATGCTTTCTGTTGTGCTTCCTGTATCTGCGGCAGCTGAAGTATGCCAATTTACACCACCATCCTTGCTGTAGGTGATATTTGAAAATGGTCTGCCGTTTTTGTCACGACCCTGTGTTGGGAATACCAAGGTACCATCGGTCAAGGTGATGCCATGGCCAGGACCGGGCGCCCAAAGCCACCACTCTTCTTTTTTGCACATCTTCGTTAGGTTGATGGGCTCACTCCATGTTTTTCCTTCATCATTACTCTTGACAATTAGAAACTGGCTGCTTTGTTTTACATCAAAACCAGGTTGTGATCCTTTGTCACGCCATTGGTGATTCCATGCTTTGCTGCTGTCTGTCAGGCCTTCAATCCATTTCCCATTTTTATCCAAGACGCCATGCATCCATAGCCCGGCTATGTAAATTGCTCCAGTTTTGTCATCACTTAAAATACAAGCATCAGAAACACCATTGAACTTCTGTGGCAAGCCACCCCATTCTTTCATATCGATGGCCACCTGCATGGGTAACCAGGTATTTCCTCCATCAAGGCTTCTGCTCAATCCAATATCCATATGCCCTTGAAGGTCGCGGCTGCTCTCACGCCTCATATCGTAGACGGCCAGCAAGGTTCCATTTTTAGAAGTAGTAAGACCAGGGATGCGGTATGTATTGACGTTGTCATCATTGGGTTTTCTCAATGCAACTGCAAACTTTTGCTGAATATTTTTTTCTTCAGGAGCAGGAACAACAGATTGATCGCTAATAACTATTTTACTACAACTGGCATCAGCCTGATTCAAGGCATTGGCATTCGGCGCCAGGGTGCAACTCAGCCAGAAATAATGTGTGCCCGGATCAAGCACCTGAGAGCCAGCAATGTTCACTTTATTTTTGATAACCGCAACTTTACCAAACATTATTGCCTTAGAAAAATCCAATGACCCATTTGCAGTAGAATCATTTTTAAAATAGTACAAAGCAAGTTGTTGGATATCAGTTAAAGAAGTAGTTCCTTTTAAGCTGAACTGAAAATCATTAACAGTGGCTTGCGTGTTTTCTGACACGACCATTTTCAATCGGATAAACGGATTGTTTGATTTACCCTTCAACAAGGGAACCTGGTATTGCTCTTGCGTTACTGTTACTACTGGAGATGATTGTGCCTGAACATTGTTAATGATCAGCAAGAACAAAAAGATAGCTTGAAGCAATAACTTCAACTTCATATGATATGATTTTATATGGTGAAAATTATTTTCTATCCATTGAAATGGAAGCAACCCTTTCAAAAAAAGAAACCGCTTGCAGCTCCGCATGAAGTTTTTCGTACTGCGTTTTACTCAGCGTCACCAAGGGTAACCGGCAAGGCCCCATGTCAAAACCCAACATTTTCATCATGGCTTTTTGGGCCGGCACAGATGGATAACGGGCAAAAATCCGAATCACTTCAACCATAAATGAGTGGTTTTCTCTTGCCGCATTGTTTTCACATTGCTGGTAGAGTGCAGCTGTTTTCAGATACTCTGGCGCAGCAAAAGTATAGGTACTGCCTATGGCACCTTTTGCACCGATAGACAGGGCAGGCAACAACAACTCATCAAACCCAAATAGCACATCGAATTTTCCATTTTCAAGTTCCAGGCAGCTTTGGTATTCATGAATGGTAGCGGAGGTATACTTGATGCCTGCAAGGTTTGGAATCAGACCGCCTGCATACTTTAAAAAATCAATCATGTCCATACCCACACCAGTAAGGATAGGAATATGATAGTAGTAGAAAGGAAGTCCGGGCGCAGCAGATGCAATTTCTGCCATACAATGGGCCAATGTTTCTACTGAAGTGGGTTTGAAATAAAATGCTGCAACTGACGAGAATGCATCAGCACCAATTGACTGTGCATGGACAGCAAGCCTTTTTGATTCAGCGATGCTGCTGTGTCCAACATGGACAATGATCAGCAATCTTTTGTTGGAGGCTTTCACAAAAGCTTCCGCCACCTTCATACGTTCTTCTGTTGTCATATTAGGACCCTCTCCGTTGCTGCCACAAACAAATATCCCTTTCAAACCATCTTGCAAAAGCTTCTCTACCAAAACTGGTACCAAGCCAAGGTTCAGTGACCCATCCTCGTTGAATGGCGTAAATGCAGCGGCGATTAAGCCTTCGATTTTCATTTTCATTGCATTAAAATTTTATACCCCAAGCTGGGTGAAAAAAGGGTCTGAGAGATTAAACCCAGACCCCATGTTGTATGATATTGTACTTTCTTTGCAGGTTCTATTTTGGCTTCGATGTTACATAACCAGGCGTCTGATTCACCAATGGGTCATTTGTCCATATGGCTGGTTCAATGGGCCACAACAACCGGTATGCGTGTGTGGCCTTGTTCAAAACACCATAAGGATGACTTGGACTGATGAATGCAATCGGATCTGTTCCGAATTTCATTCTTCTTGCATCATACCAGCGCTTCCCTTCAAATACAAACTCTTTGCTGCGTTCCGCAAAAATGAAGAGTTCATTGGCATCCTTGGTACGGTTCACAAATGGAACTTTATCATTGGCTGCTCCGCCAAAAGCACGGTCACGGATTTGCTTGATGTAAACAGTTGGATCTCCGCCTTCAGCGTTTACAATTTCAGCCAGCATCAACAACCGCTCGGCTTCTCTGTAAATCGGCCAGTCATCAGAAAAATAACGCTTGTTTTGGTCGATGGTACCCAGGAATTTTCTGAGTACAGTATTCCGTGCAAGCACTTTGTATGGAGGTGCGCCTGTTTTAGTCACCTTGTAAAAATCATAGAACGTAGCCAGCTTGCGCCTATCAGCATTGTCATAACTCTGGAACAATTCAAAGCTGTACCTGTAGCGCTGAATGATCTGCTGGGCGTTGGTTTGGCCGATGTTGAGTGGATCAGGATTGGTGGAAATAAAAGCGCCTGATGCCAAAGAGTCTGCATAAAAACCACCAGCCAATCCAGGCAAATCATATGTAAATGTTGATACACTTGGCATTTCAGCTTCTGCGAAAGAATAACTCAATGCAAAAATTATCTCACTGTTTTTTTTGTTAGCATATGAAAACACATCAGCAAAATTAGGACGCAGCGTGAAGCCAGTAACAGCATTCAAAGCAGCTTTTGCAGTAGCCAAATCGGCTGTAGTGTTGTATACTTTGGCAGACCAAAGATAGATTTCACCTTTTAACATCAAAGCCGCCATGGGATTCCATTGGGCTTTGTTGGCAGTAGCAGCGGCTCCAAATGAAGCAACAGCTTTATCAGCGTCACTTTTTACAGCAGCCAATACTTCGGCCTCAGTAGCCCTTGCTTTGCGCAAAGCTACAGGATCTGTTATACCATTGGGTACTTCTGGTTCAAGACGCAGGGGAACACCCCCGTAGGTTCGAAGCAAATGAAAATAATAGTAAGCCCTCATTGCATATGCCTGACCCAGGAAATAACTTTTTTTTGCTTGCGTTAAAATTTTTGAAGCCTCAGTCTCTTGAATAAACAGGTTGAGCTGAAGTATTGCACCATAGAAACCACCCCAGTTGCCGACCCCTGAAGAATTCTCTTCCAGGTTTTGGAGAATCAACGGCACTTCGTTCAAAGAAACAGGAAATATTTCGGCAGTAGTGAAGCCACCACCACGCATTTCGCCCAACCGTAAAAACTGAAACATATTTCCCCTGAACTGGTTGTGCATTCCTTGCATAAAGCCAGAGATCTGGGCTTCATTTTTCCAAAAATTTCCACTGCCAAATGAATCTTGAGGAGTGAGCTCCAATGTTTTTTTACAAGATGTCATTCCTATTGTCAACATTGCAAAAAACAGAACGACTTGAAATGTATTCTTTGTCATTGTGTATGATTAAAAAATTAGAATGTAAGATTTGCTGAAAAAACCAATTGGGTTGGGATGGTATATGCACCATCCTGTTCGCCTGTTCTCTCCGGCAGTTTGAGCATTTTATTGCTGATATAGCCAAGGTTCTGGCCAGTTACCATCAACGTAAGCCCTTCAATTTTAGCCCGCTTCAACAATGTTTGAGGAACAGCATAACTGAGTGTCAGTTCCCTGAAACAGAGGTAATTCGAACTCACCAAGAACATATTACTGTACCTGTCATAATTCTTTTTCAATTGTTGGTCTTGGTTCATGTATGTTGGGAACTTCGCATTAGGATTCTCGGGTGTCCATGAATCTTTTACAAAATTTGTTCCATTGAATTCGCCCTGCATGCTACCCATGGCCCATAGTTGGCGGAAATCCATTTGTACAAATCCCAATGCATAATCCATACGGGCAAAGAGTTGCAGACCTTTCCATCCAAGGGAAAGATTGAAGCCACCCGTCCAACGTGGGATTGTTCTTCCCATGAAAACCCTGTCCCTGAAATCAATGGTATCATTCTTATCAACGTCTCTCCAGCGAACATCTCCCAGGCTGGTTGTCCACCATTGGTTTGGATTCAGTCCCCTTTGGGTAAGCAATTTCTGACTGATCAATGGACGACCGGCAGCAGCATTCAACTGTACCTGTCCGGCTGCCAAGTCAACTTTGTTATAGTCTGCAAGATCTTTTGCATCCCTGATCAACCCTTCCATCACATATCCAAAGAGTTCGCCTGGCTCCTGACCTTCCTGTAAACCGCCAACCCAAATGATCTTTCCAGTGGCAGGATCATAAATCTGCGTACCACCCTGCCTGTTGTTTTCATTACCATTGAATGGAAGCTTGAGTATTTTGTTTTTGTTCCAGGCGATGTTGGTACCAAGGCGAATTTCCCAATCTTTATTCTGGATAACCTTTACAACCATATCTGCCTCAAAGCCCTTGTTTTGCATTGAACCATTATTGGTGCGAATGCTGCTCACACCCGTTGAATTGGGCAGCAGAACGTTAGCAATTTTATCATTGGTGATGCGGTTGTATACACCAATGGAACCCGTGATCCTGTTTTTCAACAATCCGTATTCAATCGCCGCTTCCACAGTATTGGTTTTCTCCCATCTCAATTTAGGATTGGGGATACCGCCCAAACTGAATCCAATGATGTTTTCATATCGGCCTGTAGTACTGTAACCACCTTGTAATTCATACAAACCTATTCCACCGATGTTTCCGTTTTTACCCCAGCTTCCTCTCAGCTTCAGCAAAGAGAGCCAGTCAGAAGTGCCTTGCAGGAATTTTTCTTTGTGTGCCAACCAACCAAATGAAGCTCCAGGGAATACACCATATTGGTTGTCTCCAATCAGCCTGGAATAACCGTCTCTTCTGGCAGTAAACGATGCCAGGTATTTTCCATCCCAGTCATAATTTACGCGACCAAAAGCAGAGAGTATTCTTTCAGCGGTATGGTATGACCCAATTGAGCGCTGGTTTGCATCTGCTGATGTATATCCCAATGCCTCAAAATCATCAGTAGGCGCCAAACGCCCACCAGCAGACATACCATTGTTGTATACATCATAATACTCACCACCCACCATGGCATCAAGGTTGCTTTTCCCAAACAATTCTGTTTTATAATTCAGGATGGCATTGTAGGTTTGACGGAATACCCTATCAAAGGATGCAGAACTGATGCGGTCACGGTTCCAGCCTGTATTGGGATTGGTATAGCTCATTACACCGGTTCTGTAGTCTTTGTTAAACGCTTCGGCCACTTGTTCATCGTACATGAAAATTCCACCAACCTTCAGGTATAGATCTTTTAAGAGATCTGCTTTCAAGGATTGTGACAAAGTAAACTTGTCTGATTGGTTCCTGCGAATGAACATGGGTTCATTGATGGTGGGATTACCATCGCCTGCATTGCGGCCCAGCAAAACATCACCATTTTCATTTACACCCCTCATTGTTGGAGCGGCCATCAGGATACGACCCCAATAACTTGCATCCGATGTTTGGGCCTGATCCCTCCAGTTGGCTTTGGCAAAAGCAACACTGCTCTCTGATTTTAACCAACTTTTGATTTTATAATCTCCATTGATGACAAAGTTTAACCGGCGATAGAATGAAGATTTGGCTATACCATCTTCGTTGTACATGCCCAGGTTGGCATAATAGGTACCCTTGTCATTTCCGCCCGACATTCCGATATTATAATCCTGCAATACAGCTTGATTGCGAAATGCATTGTCAGCATAGCTGAACTCTTTGTATAGAATATCCTTGATTGTTCCAGCAGGATCATAAGCTCCTGAGGCATTCGTTGGAATGGCATCCTTCATCACCTTCCATCCATTTCCTTTAGTCAGCAATTCCCTGTTTGCATCGGATAAAACCATAGGACTGAACAATGCGTTCAAGTCATAATTGCCATCCACTATTGCCCCAGCAGCATTCTTGTACACGTTACCTGTTCCCCTGGGCCCGGAAGTATTGATCAAACTTTGGTTGCCATTGACTTTAAAGGTTTCAACCAATGCTCTCCTGCCCCAAAACAAATATTCTTCAGCAGTAAGCAATTCATAAGGTGAATTGAGTGTATTGACCCCAGATTTCATTTTAAATGCAATAGAAGATGAACCTGCTTTACCCCGCTTGGTTGTGATCAGGATAACGCCGTTGCTTGCCCTTGCTCCATAAATGGCAGTTGCAGACGCATCCTTCAGTACTTCAAGGCTTTCAATTTCTTCTGGGTTGATATCACTCAATGAAGGCCTGAATTGACCATCCACAATCACCAGTGGAGAACCGGAACCATCAAAATTGGTTCCACCCCTGAGTATTATGGCAGGCAGTGCTCCTGGCTTTCCTGAAGTGGTTGACACCCTCAGACCAGCAATCGTTCCAGCCAATGCCTGTGCAGGATTGGCACGAACACCTGTTTCCAAGATGCGCTTGTCCAGTTTTGATATGGATGCAGTCAGGCTGCTTTTTTTCTGTGTACCATAACCCACCACCACAACTTCACCAAGATCTGCTTCGTCGGTCTGCAGCTTAACGTTGAGCACGTCAGATGCGCCTACAGTAATTTCCATTTTCGCAAATCCGGTTGATGTAAAAATGAGAACATCCCCTTTGTTGGCATCGATGGTGAAACGCCCGTCGGCACTGGTTTGCGTACCGACAGTAGAACCTTTTTTGGTAATACTGACACCGGCCATCGGCGTCCCATCTTCTTGAGAGGTAACCGTACCGGTAATTTTTTTGGATTGTCCCCAGGTGACATTGTTACTGAATACCAGCAATACCAGTACCAGCAAAATTTTGATACCTGATTTCATAAGCGGTGATTTTAAATGAAAAATGAAATATTAATGTTCGAATATACTTATGTAGTACATATTTAACAAAAACATAATGGCATTATTTGACAATTCGTTTGAAATGGGGTCCCAAGTGATCGCGCATACCCTTTCGGAATTCTTCTATTGTACCATTTTTTAAAAGATTCACCAGATCAAGATGTGTAACCTTGGCGACAGCAGGTTTCTTTTCCACGGTGACCAGGTGCCCGAAAATCGGAAGCAACATGGTCTGGAAACGTTGCATCGTATGATTGCCCGTCATACGGTAGATTTTACCATGAAACTCCACTTCACTTTTGATACGAAACGCCACATCGTTTTTACCCCTCACTTTCTCAGCCAAGGCAATCTGCTCCAGCTCAGCAATATCTTTCTTGGTTTTGCGGATGAACAAGATATCTGCCAAGCCCATTTCCAGGGTCAGTCGCAGCTCAAAAAAGTCTTGTAATGTACTTTCATCAATGATCAGAGGGTCCATTACTTTTTCCAGGGATCCTAGGATATCAGGACTTGTTAGCACCATCCCGCGTCTTTTTTTGGAATCCACCATACCCAATACGCGAAGCCTGCTGAGTGCTTCCCGCAGGATATTTCGGCTTACGCCCAATGCTTCAGCCAGTTCCAATTCTTTCGGAAGGGCGTCACCTGGTTTGAAAGCATTATTTTTCAGGAACGCCAACAACTTCAGCTCAACAATATCAGCCATTGTTTGGTGGCTGACCGGTTCAATATCGATTGTTGCAAGCTTTTTTTTCATCACGAGGCTTTGGTCAAATGTAGTACATTATTACAAATGGCTCAAAATATCAACCAAGGCTAATATCTCAATGGTCACGTATGCCGATTATAGTTTAAATTCATTAACTGAAATGTGAAATATCAATCTTTAACTGGTTTCTAATCAAATGAAAAATATGAAAATGAAATCTTGCAAACAATGGCTGGTACTAACACTGGTGGTAATGGTTTTCACCTCTTTCCAAGCGGAAAAAAAGCCAGCCAGTGCGCAACCCAACATTGTACTCATTTTCATGGATGATATGGGCTATGCTGATTTAAGTTGCTTTGGGTCTAAAACCATTTCCACCCCAAACATAGATCAATTGGCAGCCAATGGCATGAAATTTACCGATTTTCATGTTGCAGCCTCGATTTGCACGCCATCACGTACCGCCCTGTTGACTGGATGTTACCCACAGCGTCTGGGCTTGCCAAAAGTGATTTTCCCTGAAAGTAGAGACAATCCCGGCAACACTGGTATAAACCCAGAAGAACAAACCCTTGCTGAATTACTCAAGGAAAGAGGATATGCAACATCCATGGCAGGGAAATGGCATTTGGGTGATAAAAAAATGTTTTTGCCAACCCAAAACGGTTTTGACCAATATTTTGGTGTGCCTTATAGCAATGACATGACCATAGCGCCTGACATGGTATTATCTGAAAACGCATTGCTTCGAAATGGCATGACCAAGGAAATGATTCAAAACTATGCCTCGCTGAAAATAGCGAACAAAAATCACCAGACACCGCTGATAAAAAATAACGAGGTCATCGAATTTCCAGCAGACCAAAGCAGTTTAACCAAACGCTACACCGAATTTTGTCTTGATTTTATTAACCAACAGGCAGGAAAATCACCGTTTTTTATGTATTTGGCCCATACCATGCCTCATATTCCAATTTTTGCTTCCAAAGATTTTACAGGAAAGTCCAAAGGGGGTTTGTATGGTGATGTTATCGAAGAGATAGATTGGTCTATCGGGGAGATTATCAAAGCACTGGAGAATAAGGGTGTCTTGGATAATACCTTGGTTATCTTCACATCAGATAACGGTCCGTGGCTTAGTTATGGAAATCATGGAGGAAGCGCAGGAATACTGAGGGGTGGTAAATTTGATGTTTTTGAAGGCGGGTTCAGGGTACCCTGCATCATATCTTTACCAGGAGTCATTCCAAAAGGAAAAGTTTCCAATGAATTCATTACCAGTTTAGATATTGTTCCTACCATATGTCAAATGACTGGGACAGATTTGCCTACAAAAAAGATAGATGGCGTAAATGTTTTGCCGGCGCTCAAAGGTAAAAAAATGAATAAAATCCTTGACAACCGATACTTTTATTATTTCGCTGAAAATAAATTAACCGCCATACGGAAGGATAAATGGAAATACATCATACCCATCAACTATCGCGTTGTAACAGATCCCGGAAAGGACGGGAAAAACGGTAAAACAGAAACCAACAAGCAGGAAGAAGCACTGTATAATCTGGAAAAAGATATTTCAGAGAGAAATAATGTCATTAAGGAAAATCCTGTAATCGCAAACGAACTGAAGACTGCACTGGAAGCATTTGAACAAACCATAAAAAAAGAAGCACGCCCTGTTGGGGTGGTTAAAAAAACTTTTTAGGGGGTCTAAGAATAATTTTGCTGCACAACAATAACGTAAATTCAATAACCACATATAGACAATATGAAACTAAAATATTATGTTTTATTCGGCATGTTACTGTATACTTTCTTTGTTTCGTACACAATAGAAACAAAATCCAAAGTAAATATCAATAGCATTCAAAATTTTTCTGAAGAATTTGTCAATCCTTCCATGTCTTACAGGCCTGGGGCTTACTGGACCTGGTTGAATGGAGATGTAACAAAGGCGTCTATTACCCATGATCTGGAGGAAATGAAAGCCAAAGGAATGGGTAGGGCAGAAATATATGATCTCTTGGCCATGCATAATCCGGATGGAATGTATGGAGTAGGTCCTGAATTTCTGGGTGAGGAATCTGTACAACACATTTTACATGCAATGGCAGAAGGGAAAAGGCTTGGTATTCAAATCGGCATGGTAGCATCCAGCGGATGGAATGCTGGTGGCCCATGGGTGAAACCTGATTGGGCGGCAAAAGCATTGTATACATCATCGCTTTCATTGGTTGGCCCAAGTGTATATTCTGATACTTTGCCGTTACCTCAATTTCCGAAAGAGTGTCCAAAAGATAAGAATGGCCTTCCTCAGTATATGAAGGAAATCGCCATAATGGCCATCAGGGATAATCCGGATAAAAAAATCAATACCCCGGATGATGTCATCATTCTAAACAAACAATTCGATGGGAAAAAACTACAATGGCAGGTTCCTAAAGGAAAATGGATCATTCTCAGGTTTGTTTGTTCTAATACCGGTCAGCACCTGATTATTCCCAGTCCTAATTCAGATGGTTTACAAATTGACTTTCTAGATCCCAAAGCAACCACCCGTTATTTACAATACGTATTAAACCGTTTACGTATTACAAAACAAAACGCCAAAAATTCAGGATTATCTTATCTCTCTTTTGATAGTATGGAACTAGATGAGGCAACGGCATGGACAGGTTCTATGGATAGTATCTTTTTTGCACACAATGGTTATGATGTTCTTCCGTATTTGCCTGCTTTTGCAGGGTGGCAGCTGCCTGATGGCAACGATATCTTTCTTCAACAGTACAAAAAAACGGTAAGTGACCAACTTATTTTCAGTCATTATAAAACAGGCCGTGATTTCCTGGCGGAATATGGCATTCAACTGAATGCCGAGGCAGGTGGCCCTGGACCACCATTGTGGAAGTCCTGTCCAGTAGAAGCTTTGAAGGCTTTGGGGAATACACATGTCCCACGTGGTGAGTTCTGGATTAGAAATCGCTTTAATATGTTTCTCGTTAAAGAAATAGCCAGTGCCTCTCATATTTATGGACTTAATGTTGTAGATGGAGAATCATTCACCACATGGAGAAGATGGAAAGACGCACCTCATGAATTGAAAAAATATGCTGACCGTGCTTTTTGTGAAGGACTGAACAGGGTTACTATGCACACCTTCGCCAATACCCGGCCAGAGTTTGGTTTGCCCGGAAGAGCATATCATGCAGGTTCTGATATAAATCCAACCACTACCTGGTGGAAAGAGGCGAGGCCATTCATGGATTATTTATCAAGATGCTCGTACATGTTAAGTCAGGGGAAATTTGTTGCTGATGTTGTTTATTATTATGGAGATAAAGCCCCTAATTTTTTTCCCGAATTACAAGGGTCTCCTGATAAGCCAAAACTTGATGGATTAAGTTTTGGATATGATTTTGATGTAATCAATTCAGATATTTTATTGAACAAAATAGAAGTTTCTAATGGCAAATTGGTTTTGCCTGATGGCTTAAATTATAAGCTACTTGTAATACCTGGTCGAAAGGATATCCCCATCCAGGTGATCAATAAAATAAATAAGATGATGGCTGCCGGTGCCAGGATTTTATTTTTAAATACGGCAGAAATGCCTGCAGGTATCAAGGATCCAGTACTTAAAAATATATCCATCGATGATGCTTTGAAAAAATTGGCTATTGAAAAAGATTTTACTGCTGATGCGGAAAAGTTTGATTTTATCCATAGGATAACAGAAATAGGGAATATTTATTTTGTTCGAAATAAAACAGACCAGGTAATAACCGAAGAATGCCAATTCCGAGCAATTGGAAAACAGGCTGAATATTGGGACCCGATAACCGGAAAACAATATCAAATAAGTGATCTAAAAACATTAAATGGGAATACCAAAATTAATCTGCAGCTGGCACCCAACGCATCCTGTTTTGTAGTATTCAATGCTCAAAAAAGAACACTCCCCTCCTATAATATCATAAAGGAAACGAAGAGCCATGAAGTAACTTCTCCATGGACTTTATCCTTTCCTGAAAAATGGGGAGCACCAGATTCGGTAAAAATGGCCAAGCTAATTTCCTGGACAGACCATACAGATGAAGGTATAAAATACTTTTCTGGCACAGCATCTTATAAAAACAGTTTTGACATCTCTCGTGAATCACTTCTAAAAGACAGTATCATCAAAATAAATTTAGGAGAAGTGTTGGATGTTGCAAGAATTTTTATCAATGGAAAATCAGCTGGAGTTTTATGGACACCGCCATTTTCCTTGAGTATAAAAGACTATATGAAACCCGGAAGAAATACGGTTGAAATTCAGATAACCAATATGTGGATCAATCGTCTGACAGGAGACATGAATTCAATTGATGGAAAAAAATACTGTCAAACAAATATCCCCTACAACAAGAAAGACAGATTTCCGAATGGAAATGGAGATGAAAAGTTTCATGTTCAGAGAGCTGGGTTGTTGGGTCCTGTTAGAATAGAGGAAATACAAACAGCTTTGATGAGGTAAACCAATCACATATTTTTTATGAATTACTCGCTAACAAAACAACAAATTAACTTTTATCAAACCAATGGATATCTATTGATAGAAAATTTTTTAAATGAAGCCGAACTTTCTTTTTGGCGGGAAGCTGTAACAGAAGCTATACAGCAGAGAGGCGGTAAAAAAATGCCAAGCAGCGATGCTAAGGTTGGCGAAGATGACGGTATTAATAAAGACAGCGATTACTATGGCAAAGTATTTGACCAGATGCTGAACCTATGGCAAACAAATGATGCCGTAAAAAAAATAATGCTGGATGAAAATATTGGAAAAATGGTGGCCGACCTTGCCGGTTGGGATGGAACAAGAATATGGCATGACCAGGCGTTGATAAAACGCCCCTGGGCCAACCCAACTTCGTGGCACTTGGATACACCTTTCTGGTCTTTTAGCGACAGGCGGGCAATGTCTATTTGGGTTGCTTTAGATGATGCCACTATTGAAAATGGATGTCTGTATTTTATTCCGGGATCTTTCCACAGTACCACTTTTGAAAATCCTGGTATTGGTAAAAATATGGATGCAGTTTTTGACTTTTATCCTCAATTTATCAAATCGAAATCTGTAGCAGTACCAATGAAAGCAGGAAGCTGCTCTTTTCATAATGGATTGACTATTCATGGAGCAGGAGCTAACATGACCAACGGATTTCGGAGGGCAATGACCTGTGCTTATATGCCTGAAGATGCTACATTCAATGGCATCAAAAACATTTTGAGCGATGAACAGATCAGCAAATTAAAAATTGGAGATTTGCTCAATGATAATAACCAAAATCCATTGATTTATTCAAAGAGTAATCTGTCTCGGAACATAGAACTATAATGGAGTATTTAACAGGATTTCTATTGGTTGGTAAGACAGGATTGCCTTTGGCGCTCCTTGTGGTGGGTGTCCAAAAAATGGCAATATTATGCATTTCACTTCAACTCAGATAAATGAAAACCTTCTCCTCGACCCTTTTCGAGCCCCTGCTTTAGCCCTTTCTAAACAGCTTCATCAAAACTTTCAATGCGGGACATGTTAATGTCGTAAACTGCCAATAGATGTCTGTCATAGGCGTTAGGCTGCTCCTGGGTGTAGTTGGACTCGTCTAATAGTTCTGCAGCTTCAAGCAGGTTCGGGTAAACCGATAAATTATATTTAGGCATTGTGAGTATTTTTTCAGGTTTAGCCTTATAGCCCAATTCATATATTTTTTGGATTATATTTATACACCAAAATCTTTCTACTATTTAGAAGAAAAAATACAAAACCCAAATCCCTAGAAGTATGAAGAGAGCGTTTAGAGTAATGTTCTTATTTGTAGTGCTTGGTTTAATATTTGAAATTACAAACCAAACATTTGCCCAAACAAATCCAGACTTATCTACGGTAAAAACACAATTCACTGTCCCTAAAATGATTTTAGTTGAGCCAAGAGCAGGGTTGAGAGTAAAACAGACAACCAAGGGATGGGAAAATACTGAAGTATACCATGTCATTTATTTGCCAAAAAACTGGAAGCCAAATAAAAAATACCCGGTAATTATTGAATATGCAGGCAATGGTTACTACAAAAATAAATATGGTGATATTTCTAATGGGTCTGTAGAGGGAAGTAGTTTAGGTTACGGTTTAAGTAAGGGTAAGGATTTTATTTGGGTATGTATGCCATTTGTTGAAGTGAAAAATGGGGAAAAGAAAAACGCTGTAATATGGTGGGGAGATATAGAAGAATCTAAAAAATATGTAATTGCAACTATAAATCTCTTGGAAGAAAGCTTTGGGGCAGATAAAAATCGTATACTCATAGCAGGCTTCTCTAGAGGCGCAATTGCTTGTAACTACTTAGGTTTATTTGATGATGAAATAGCCCCGGTTTGGAAAGCGTTTTTTAGTCATTCACATTATGACGGAGTAAGTGAAAACTGGCCATACCCATTTGTGAATAGAGCATCAGCACTTATGAGATTAAATAGACTAAATGGTAGGCCGCAGTGGATTTCACAAGAGAACAATACAACAAATATTATTACATATTTAGAAGATACTGGAATTACAGGTGATTTTACTTTTTGTAGTATCCCATTTCGTAATCATAGCGATGAATGGGTACTTAAAAAAACTCCTGAGGCGGACACTGCGAGAGAATGGTTAAGAAAAGTTATGAAATAATTTTAGACAAGGATTTAATCAGTATATTTCAATCTTAAACGCATGATTGTTATATGCAACTTGTTTCCCGTTCTCTGTTCCTAAAGCGGTCGTTTCAATTTGGTGGATCATTAATGCTGAGTCAGATACCCTTTTCTTCGGCATTTGGCCGTTCCGATGCAACGGATTTACTACAACGGATGGTCAACGCTAATGATGAGCGGGTGAATGTTATGTTGATATCCTCGAAAGTTAATTATGGCAGAGGAATTGGAAAAGAGCTTGCTTGTATCGCATCGGCATATGTAACAGCCACATCACGTTATTTTCATAGACGTGAACTGATTACGGTGATGGAGCAAATTTTAGACATTTTAAAAAATAGTCAGAGTGAAGATGGTACTTTGAATTTTGGAAATCTTGAATCACCTCCGGATACGGGTTTTTTGTTGGAACCCGCAACTGCGGCTGCCAATATTTTATTGAAAGATGGTTCTGATGATGTAAAAGGGATCAATGCGGCATTAAAATCCTTTATCCAGAAGGCTTCGGAGGGATTGATCACGGGTGGGGTGCATACCCCAAATCATCGTTGGGTAGTTTGTGCAGCGTTGGCGAAGATCAATAAACTATATCCTGATGAGCGCATGGTAAACAGGATCGACGAATGGTTGGCTGAAGGAATTTTTATGGATGCGGATGGACATTACCCGGAGAGAAGCCAAAATTATGCTGTCGTTGAGAACAATTCATTGATCACACTGGCACGCATGCTTGGAAAAAAAGAATTGCTGGATCCTGTTCGGCGCAATTTGCGTTTAACCTATTACTATATGGAACCTAATGGTGACCTTGTAGTGAATGATTCAAGGAGACAGGATCAATGGACTTCTAAACGGATGGTTGCTTTTTATATGCACTATCGTTTTATGGCGATACATGATGGTCATCCAACTTATTCAGGCATTGCTCAATTGATTGAAACATTTGATGATTTTGATAAAGAGGTAGTGAAACAAGGATTGATTCATTTTTTAGACGAGCCCATTTTGCAGCAGGAGTTACCCTCACCAGAAAAGCCAGAAATAATCTTCGAAAAATTATTTTCAACTTCTTCATTGTTGCGTATTCGCAGAAATAACATAACCAGCACATTATTTGGCGGCGCGGACCTTCCATTGGTGATTGCATCTGGTCGTTCCTGTTCACCCAATATTTTTTCTTATCGAAAAGGAGATGCTATTTTAAAGTATCTGCGACTGTCTACAAATTTTTTCAGCACTGGTTATTTCTATAGCAATGGGTTGAAAAAAACAGGAACGGGATACGTCTTGCATAGCAAGCTGGATGTGCCTTATTATCAACCCTTACCTAAGCATTTAAGAAAGAAAGATGGTGATTACACACTTGCTCCGAGTATAGATGATCGTTTTTGGAATAAAATGGATTTCAAGAACAGGCCTGTTAGTAATGTAAAAACATTAACGACTGTCCTTACATTGCATGAGAAGGATGGGTTGAATGAATTAATTTTTGACATCAATGGTCCTAAGGGTGTACTGGTAACAATTGAGCTTTGCTTTAATAGTGGAGGAGAACTATCCGGATCATTTCAACGTATTGGGGACAATATGTTTTTAGAGACTGGTAACGGATCATATCGTTTTGGCAACGACAACATCCAGTTTGGACCGGGTTTGAATGAACATCAAAACCTGCGAGAACTGGAAGGCGAGCGCTATGCAACACATTTTGGAAGTTTAAGAACCGATGGTATGCATGTTTATATAACAGGTAAGACTCCTTTTCAGCATCGTTTACAATTTATGTAATTCGTTTTTTTCCTTACACGAACCAAGTTCCCGTGAATCATGCCGTTGGCATCTACAATTAGATATTTTGCTGCAAAACAGTTAGGTCAAATGAACATTAGCATAAACTTGTCAATTCAACTCCTCAGCCAATTTAGCTACCAATTGAACGGAAACAGAAAATTGCTCTGCAATTTGCGCATGGGTTAATTCACCCTTAAGAAGTTCTTTGATGATGGGTACAGAGAGATGGATACCTTCTTCACGCCCCCGCTTTAATCCTTCATCAACCCCCCTCATCAAAACTTTCAATGCGGGACATGTTGATATCGTAAACTGCCAGTAGATGTCGGTCATAAGCATTGAGCTGCTCCTGGGTGTAGTTGGATTCATCCAGCAATTCTGCAGCTTTGAGCAGGTTCGGGTAAACCGATAAATCATACTTAGGCATTGTGAGTATTTTTTCTGGTTCAGCTAAAAAAGACAACCGCCTGTCTACAGGATCATCAAAATTAAAATTACCCAATTTTTTCGTTTGGCAAGTTCGAGGAATAGAAGGGTGATGCCAGGTACCTCAAAATCCGGATCAGTCCTATCGAGCATCTCTATTTTGTGCAACCATTTATTCGGGTCGATTTTGAAGGAATGATTGACGATGCTTTACAGGTAGACGGATTGTTCATCATTGTAAGCCATCCCTTTCCTGAGTTGTTGCCCGTAGGCTTTGGCAGCATACAATAGCGACCGTTGGTTAAAACCAGCGTGATGAACCAGTTGCATTT
>Ga0222712_10000542_pt1 | contig 49226 bp, 98 predicted proteins | sample C33_657DmetaG_FD_165043 | JGI IMG/M metagenome (GOLD analysis project Ga0222712, IMG submission 165043) | Estuarine water microbial communities from San Francisco Bay, California, United States - C33_657D | ecosystem: Environmental > Aquatic > Marine > Unclassified | place: USA: California... | reverse complement strand
ATAGTATTATTAATAAAAATCCAATTAGGTATTCCATAAATTTTATTTATTATACAAATATACAACTTTTTTTTGATAATTCCAAATTAGGCTTCTCCCATCTGATTTCCAAAGATTTGATTCTTTAGATAATCCATAGATATTTCCTCTTTAGCCTTATCTAGTTGTTCTTGAGCCCATTCCATTTTAGAACGAAATCGTTCATCAAGTTTTTCTTCTTTTACTTTTTTAGTTTCGATTAATTCATCTACTAACGCCTCTACTAACAATTGTAAGGTTAGTATTCGTTCGTTCTGGGCTTTTATTATTTCATTCATACTAATGAGCCCGAATAGGCGTTTTGAAATATTTGATTTAATTCTTCTTCTACGTTTCGTAAGTATTCTTGTCCGAATGCTTTCTTTACGGATAAAGATGCGTACCCCATAGCCCCTGCCATTCGGATACACATTCTTTTGTATTCCCAAACATCCATATCGTTTGGTACTTCAAATTCTATTTTAGAGGCTTCTCTATTTTCTTCTTCCTCAATGATAAATATAAATTTTGCCATTTCTATTAAATTATGCTCCATCCTTTTTGTAGGTAAGAATCAACCTTCTTTGATTTAACAAATTCCATTTCTCCTGCAGGTCCTTGTAACATTACTCTTTCGTTTCTGCCGGGTTGTTTATCTTTTGTAATAGTTTCTGAATAGTGACGAGTTGGATGTGTAATATCAATACCATTAATTGCATCAATAGCTCTTTGTACTAATACACATTCCACTAAACCAACATCACCAAAGAATTCATCGGAGTTTTTCCAATCGTTCTTTTCAGCTTTAAATTCAACCTGTCCTAAGTTATCAGTATTAATGATAAGATATGGTACTCGGATTGTCTTTCTAACTTTGTTGGCTTTATATGTATCTTTTTCATAATACACTAATGGTGTTTCTGAATACTTTGTTACTTTTGGATTTACTAATGTCAATTCATCTTCAACATTACCTAAACGAATTGTAATAATTCTTTTATCCATATTAACATCTGAAGCATTAAATACAAATCCTTCTAATTTGGATATAGCCTCTTTGTATGCTTTTATATCATCCTGTGTAATAGGTGATTCGTTAATTTTTTGTACTTTCATTTTGTTTATTTTTAAATTCTTTTATTTTTTCTTCTATAAAATTTATTGATTCGGAACTGCCTGTAAATCCTTCATATTTTAAATAATACTTTATGTTATCAGGGTATGAATCAAATTCTTCTTTTAAATCTTTAATGTTGGGTAGGTATTTTACTATGTATGTCATTATTCTAAATCGCTTGGTTGGTTTCTATATATTCGGTAACTATCTTCATCAAAGTGTTGAGTACTAACTTCAAATACAATTGAGTTATCGGTTAAGGCTGTTAATTGATGTGGTAATCCTTTTTCTATATACACCACATCTCCTTTTTGCAATTGTGTATAGCATCGTTCAGCGGATTCAGTATCAATCCAATCAAATTGAAATGCTCCTTCTTGTACATACCATGTTTCATTTTTTATCATGTGGTAATGCATTGAAAACTTATTTCCGGAATGTGTGAATACTAATAACTTACCACAATATTGAGAATCATTATGTATCCACAATTCGTGTCCCCATTTTTTCTCTACTCTTTTTGGTTGCTGAATTTTTATATCAAAGTTTGCCATAATTAATTACTTAAAGGTGCTTTAATTGTTGGATGTGATTGATACCCTTCTAATACAAAATCATCAGGAGTTGCACAACAAATGCCATCAATCTTTACATCAGTTTTAAGTTTTGGTAAATCAAATGATGTTCTACCTATTTGTTCTTTTGCCTGTTCAATGTGGTTTGAGTATAAATGTGCATCACCCAAATTACCAATAAGTTCATCAGGAATCATACCAACTTCATTTGCTAATACCTCTAATAATAACCCATAAGAAGCGATGTTGAATGGTAATCCTAAAAATGTATCTACACTTCGTTGATTCCACATTAAAGAAAGATACTTACCATCTCTCACATAACATTGAAATCCATAATGACAAGGTGGTAAAGTCATTTGGTCTAATTCACCCACATTCCAAGCAGATACCATCAATCTTCTACTATCGGGATTCTCTTTTAGGTTTCTAACTAAATCATCTATTTGGTCAATCCTTCCATTTGAACCATCCCACTTTCTCCACTGCTTTCCATAAATAGGTCCTAATTCACCCCACACTTTTGCAAACTCATTATCGGTTTTAATTCTTTCGGTAAAATCTTTCATAGGAAGTGGTTCATCTAAATCCCAATTCCAAACCCTTTCATATCTTTTATAAGCATCACCATCCCAAATATGATTGTTGTGTTTTAATAAAAATGAAATGTTGGTTTGGCCTGTTAGAAACCACAATAGTTCCGATACAACTTGTTTCCATGCAACTTTTTTTGTTGTAAGAATCGGAAACCCTTGCTTCATATTATGTCTAATCTGTCTACCAAAAACGGATAGTGTGCCTGTTCCGGTTCTATCTGATTTTTGGATTCCATTATCTAAAATATCTTGCAGTAAGTCTTGGTATTTTTTATCTAATGTATTCATCTATTAGTTTATTAAATCATCTAATTTTATATTGTGTTCGTCTAATATCGAATATAATCTATCATATACTAAATCCAATACTTCGTATTTATCAAGCTCCTTACCTTCCAAACTCCACTCAATACTTTTCTTTGTGTTATGTGTTATATCCCAAAGAGCCAATGCCATATCTAAAGATTTAGCTGCTCTTTTATGTGCCATTATATCATCTGGTTCATTTAGGTCGAACTCTAGTATTCCCTTTGCCATTTTCTTTTGATTTGAAAAATATAAATAATTTGGATTCTAAGTTATCCATTTGTGTCATTGCTATCCACTTACCCAATACACTACCACCAATATAAAATGGTAGTACCCACATATCTCCTTTCAATAAACTATCCAATGAGAAATAAACGGAAGCAAGTGATACTAAGTTAATCCAAACGGAATTAAGTAGTAACCTATTAAGTTGATTCTCATAAGTAAATTTAATTTCTAATACCTTAAAGATATTAAACATTATTTGAAAAGTTAATATGGCGATATAATTCATCATTTGATAAAAGGTAGTATTGCTAATTCTTTACCCTTTGCTTCAACCATAATATCCACATCCAATCCGTATGTGTTTGGTAATGCGTTAATGTATAATGAGTGAGCTTGTGGTTTTTCTTTTGGATTGTTTTCGTGTAATGCTTTTGATTCTGAATAATGAACTTCTTGTCTAATCCCATCCGGCCAAGTTGTTGCTGCCAATTTAAGAGCTTCTTCTTCACTTAATCCACCTGTACAAAATTGGTGATGGTGATAATCAAAAACAATAGGAATACCTGTTTTGTGATGAATATACATTAAATCTGAAACAGAGTACATAGATGCCTTATCATCATTCTCCAATGTCAATCGTTTGCGTACGCTTGGTGAGAGTCTTTTGAAGTTCTTAATCAATCTATCCATCGCAGATTGTTTATCTCCGTAGACACCATTACAATGGATATTAATATTATTATATGGAGTCTTAGACAATCCCATCATATCAAATACCTTACCATGCAATTCTAAATCAGCGAAAGTTTTCTGAATAACTGATTCGTTTGGTGATGGTAATACATTGAACGGACCAGGATGTGAATTAATACGCATATTCCAAAACTTAGCGTAATCACCTGCTTTTTTTAATTCCGATTTAATTTCTTTGTAATCTCTCAATTGGGTAATATCGATATTATCACCCCAAGGAATCATAGCAGATGATAAACGAAAGAAATTAATTCCGTTTAATCTATTCCATTCTAAAATCTTAATGATGTCTTTTGCATTGAGTAATGCAAGTTCAGATACATAATCCAAACCCTTTTGTTCAAAAGTACGTTTAACCATAGTTCGGTTAGTTCCTACTTTCTTTCCCATACTCATATTAATACATGCGTATCCTAAATTCATCTTTTGGTATAATTTGTTGTTATACAAATATACGAAAAAATCTTCATTTTACCAAATATTAGTATGATTTAGTTGTAAAGTCTTCAGGGTATTGTGAAGGTTTGATGTTTTTAATCCAGTAATTTACTGCATTTTGGTCATTTATCCAATTCTTACGGTCATCCCAATTAAAATTAGGTCTAGCATAATATGGTGATAAATTTTTAATATGTCTAGCTCTATTTGGATGTGCGGTTACTTTATTTATTAATCCATCTCCATCGGTATCAATTCCATCAACCGAACCATCACCATCTAAATCAATTCCTCTAGGAGAAAAATCTGTTTGTAAATTTAATAATATCTCATCGGTAATTTCAGATTCCAATTCTTTCTTTTCTTCATCACTTAGGGTATCTTCTTCCAAATTTGTTGGAGTGGAATCAATTTCGTTTTTTTTTTCGGTCTCATATTTCTGAGCCGCTTCTAATAATACTTCATTTGGTTCTGATGGATTTTCTATTTCATTAAAAAATACTTCCGCATCTTTTTCTGATTGTAGTATTGGTTCATCATATAAACCCAATTCTTCATCTCCTTTCATCATATCAATCAATGCGTCCCTTTGCTTTTTCTTATCACCATACAATTCATACTCTTTATTAGATGTATCTTCCTCTTTACGCCTCATTATTAATCCATTAAATGCAATAATCAATGCTACTGCTAATGGGTCAAATACTAATACAATTATAAGGATAAAGAATTTCACAACATCATTAAGTGGAACGTTAAATGCTTCTGCTACGAAACGGAATCCACCAACTTCTCTTTCTAATTCTATGTTGTTATTTTTGATTGCGTTTATTGAATCTAATGCTACGTTGTTTTGTATTGTCAGTTCATCAATACGCTTAGATACTGATGCTATTTCTTTATCAGCAGTTCTAATCATTTGAGAAACTCTTGAAGTAGATTTATCCTTATCAATTTGTTTAGATAAGTTAGCCTCTTGTGAGTTACGAATGTTTTGTTGATTAGTTAATTGAGTTGTATAACGAGCTATCTCCGCATCATTTTTAGTGATTTGAGTTTGATATACTGCTATATCTCTTTCAACTTTTTGTAGTTCTAAGTTTTGTTGTTGGAACGCATTTGATAGATAACCAAAGATACCTGCTGATGTAATTAACATTAAGGTAGCAACTGACGTAGCTAGATACCATTTGTTAAATCCTTTAATAGTATCCCACTCTTGCTTTAAATAAGTTGCGGCAACCAATTTGGCGAATTCTAATGCACCAGCCATCACCATTACTGAAATAGATGCTCCAGCAAATAGAACTCCTAATCCCGTTACGGAAAAATATGCAGCACATCCAGCAACTATAACTGCTGAAATTCCTACCAAATACTTTAACCAATTCATTACGATAAATCTACGATGTTTGTTGTTAATTCTACCAATCTTTGGATTTCATTTGATAACTTAATTGCTTCCGCTTGATTAGCAGGTCTTTCTCCACTTAGCATTTCGGAAATAACTTTGGCTCTTTTAGTAATAGCTTCTAAATGTTCTTGAGCTTTTATTTTGTATTCTGGTTTCATAATTTGTTTTTTTAATTGTATATATAAATATACTCTAAATAAAAATGAGGGTGATTTTACTCACCCCCACCTATTGTTAGTTTGTTTGTTTAGTTAAATTAGCCAATTGAAATTGTTCTTTTCTTTGGTTTTTCAGGTTCTCTCTTTGGTATATGTAACTCCAATACACCATCTTCAAATACGGCTTTAATACCATCTAAATCGAAGATTTTAGAATCGGCTGTAAAACTTCGTAAGAATGAAGAGCGTTTAACTTCTCTGCGAAGATATACTCCACCTTCTTTTTCGTTTGCTTTATTTGCTTTTTCTCCTTTTAATGTAATCACATCACCATCTACATCAATGGTAATTTGTTCTTTTGTTAATCCCGGAACCTCTGCTACAATCTCAATACGGTCATCAAAATTAATGATGTCACATTTTGGATAAGCGTTGTTTTGAAATGGGTTAATACCAATTTCCTTTGTTAATTCAGGAAATGATTCTGAAAATACTTTATCAAATAAAGTATCTAATGGTGAGAAGAACTCGTCCCTAAATGCGGGGTTAGGGAATCCCCTTTGAATTTGATTTTTCATTTTTTACCTTTTTTAAGCGTTAAGTTTGTATCTCCTTTTGGATGATACGCCGATATGCTGGCCAGCTCTATCGGATAATAAATATAATGAAATTAAAATTTAATACCATTTTTATATTCAGAACTTTCAATTCTACAACTCATGTGGTCAGCCCAATGTAATAGATATGGTAGTTCAGTCTTTAATGCAAAATCCTCACTATATGAAATGAAATACTTTTCATTAGCCTTATTATACAACCCATCTGCTAACATAATACCAATCATTTCTTTTTGAGTAAATTCAACACCATATTTTTGTAACAACCAAAGTGCTCTGTGTGTTACATCCATATAATGCAATTCTCCATTTTGAGTGAAGATTGAATTCTGATTTTTACGATGCCAATCACTTTGTTCAGGTACATAATAAGGTTTAGTACCATCTCCTAACTTACCCAAGTCGTGATGTAGTGCTGCAAACAATAACTCCTCAACTTCAAAATCAATAATACCACCATTGTTTTTAAATTGAGTCATTTGTCCAATTGCATTTTTACATACATTCATAACATGGTCAATATAACCTCCAACGTATGCCGAATGAAAATGAGCTTTACCGCTTGCAGGAGCTACGATTAATTCCATTCCCAATTCATCTTCGGAATACATGTGTAATAACTTCTCCATTCGTTCAGGTTGTGAAGCGAATGCTTTCTTTACGAAGGATATAAACTTATCATAGTTTTCCTTCAATTGTGTTTCAGTATAATTTCTCATAATACAAATATACGATTTTATTTTTGATTTTCCAAATTTTCTTCAATATCTTCTCCAGTTAGTGCTGAATATAGTACATCCAATTCTTCCTCACTACCACAAAATCCCAACCCATCCATATCCATTATTTCAATAAAGAATTGACCGGGTTTCAATCCCAATTCTTTTAATAGTAATCCTTCATCGGTTGCATTGGAAACAAACATAGGAGCAAAATCATCATCTCTATTTTTTGGTAATGCTAATGTGAAATAATAATCCTCTGCATTTTCATCTTCTTCCGAAGAAAGACCATCACCTACTGATACTTTAGTCCATCCTTGTCTTTTGAATGTATGCTCCGTAATCGGAGTCATATTTAATCTAATCTCTTTTGTTCTCATTATTCTATAACTACTTTGGTATATATTACTTTATTTGAAGGTGAGTGAATTGATTTTAAAACTAACGTATCACCAATCATTTCTCGTATAGGTGATATTATTGTATTTATTTCACCATTAGTTCCACTATATGAACAACAATTTGTTGTTGGTACTAATTCATCTTTATTGTTAATCAATGGTGGTAATTTTACAATAGTGTATTGACCAGTAAAATAATTTACATACGCTTGTGTAATTGTTGCGGTTGTATCGCCTTGCTTTAGCCACCAAAACAAATTACTCTCAAACAAAATCTTTTCAGGTGGAAATGGTTCGTTACCATTAACCAAAACTTTACCAGTAACTCTGTGTGATTGTGGTGTACCATTGGATACAATCTTCAAATGGTATAATCCGTTTTGGTCTTTTGGTAAACTAACTTTTCCATTTTGAGTTAATACTGAATCAATGGTAAATGTATATTCTTTTTGCGGAATATATTCACCTTCTTTCGTACATGCTGAAAATAAAAGTAAAAGGGGTATTAATTTTTTCATTATAACAATTTTTCTAATATAGAATCCCAAGTTGGGTATTCGTTAAAAGTTTCAGTTTCGTATGCCCAACCAAATCGTAATAGTTCACCTTTGAATTCTCCTGCTCCGTTAGCAGTTCTATCATCAATTAGATAATCACCAATCAACATATTTTTTAAGTGAGATACTACCATTTTCTTTCGGAACAAATCTCCAAAGTATTCTTCAATCCAAAATCTCTTATCCATAGCACTCATTGGGTTACCCCAAGGTGCTGCAGTGGCGATATACAATTCATACTTACCACTTTCTGCTAATTTCTTAACTGCTTCGATTGCTCCTTCAATTGGTGGTGCATTTCTGAATACACCCGGTATATGGTCATATCTACCTTTGTATTCTTCCCGTAAATGAGGGCTTCGATTAAGAACGATTTCTACTTGCTTACTAAAATCAACAAGAACACCGTCCATGTCAATCCACACTACTTTTTTGTTACTATTCATATCTTGTCTTTCTTTATACAATAAAGATACGAAAAATACCCGAGTTTTCCAAATAAAAAGGGGCAAATAACGTATTGAGAATCAACAAGTTATGCCCCTTTTTCTAAGTGGTTGAAAATCAATTAGTTACAACTTCTTCATTTTCAATGGTTTCCGTTTCTTCTGCAAATGGATTGAACGAAAAGTCTAATTCGTACTTATTTCCTTCACCTAAATAAATTTCTTCTTCTAATTCGTATCTTTCCAATACTCTTTTAACAATACCAGAACGAATACAATCTTCTGCTGTGAACTCTATTTGATAAACTCCTTTAACTCCTGCCAATCGTTTCCATACATCATAGAACCCACTCTTTGTATAAGCAGGTGAACCATTAGTTCGATACTTATCGCATTGAGAAAGGTCACCTTCTATAACTAATTTTGAATCATCGGAAATACGAGTGATTAAAGTTTTCAATTGAAGTGGTGATGCGTTTTGCGCTTCATCTAAAATGATATATGATTTTTCAAAGTTGATACCTCTAAGAAAATTTAGAACTCTGAATTCTATCTTACCTTGTTCTATTAACTTTTTTGTTTCAACAGGACCAATAATCTTTTGAATAATAAATAAAGATGATTCGTTGTGTACTGCTATTTTTTCCATTAAATCACCTGGCAAATGTCCCAACTTATCTTCCCCACCAACATCAACAGTTGGATTTATTATAATTAATTTTTCAATATGCGATAAACGATGTAATAATAACTCTAAACCTTTTTGTATTGATACGAATGTTTTTCCAGCTCCGGCTAATGCATGACCCATTATAATATTATGTGATGGGTGTTCAATTGCTTTGTAAAATCTCTTTTGATTAAATGTTTTAAATTTGATTTTCTTTATAACTTTTGGATAAGATAACTTATACTCTTTAACAACCTCTACCGGAACTTCTTCATTTAACTTCTTCCTAGCCATAGTACCATTTTAATTTGTTAGGGTATTGTAACTTTTGCTTTCGGTGTTTTACCTCTTGCTTTTTTTAATTTAACGAGTTTTAATTCATTATGTATATCTCTACACAATTCGTATTTTTCTATATTAATACAAAGGTTTAGTAAATGTTCTAATGCTGGGATATAATCTTCCCTACCGATTTTTGAAACTATATCGGAATCTTTAAAACGAAATAAAATGATGTGAGATTTTTTAGATTTGATTGCTAGCTTTAATCTCTTGAATGTTTGCTGTAATAGTGAATCACCATAGTGGCTAAGATATTTATTAATAGTAGGATTTTTACTATTTAGATACTTCAACCACGGAACATTAGGATTAACCATAGGCAATCTTTTTATTACCTATAAATATTAAGTAATTATAATAAAAAGTTTATTGTTGGATATTTCTATAATCTCTTTCCTGATTAATAAAATCCCCCGCACCTACTCTTGCATCATAATCCTTTGAGTATCCATATCCATTATACGCACCACCAAATCCACCACCAGCTGAATTATTTTGTCCACATGGACCTATTTGAGTTTTTTGATATACATAATGATTTTCAGCCCAACTATTTTCTTCACAACAAAATCTACCAACTAATCCATATTGGTCTGTTTGTATTTCTTGCATTTCTCCAGCTTGGTTTCTAAATTTCATTTTACTCTGCTCCAATGTAGCTGGAATTGTCAATCGTATAATATCATATTCAAAGAATCTTCCTGTTGTTTCTAATGGTACAACATCTCCTGTATTTTGTGGTGGATTATCTTGCTTATCAGTATTATTTGTTTTATTTGTAAATTCAAATTTAGATAATTCATTTGCAGTTAATACTCCATTGTTTTCAACAGAATCTAATGTTGGTGATGATAAACACCAACTTAAATAATAACAAAGGTCTCTGTAATCAACGTATATTTGATTTTCTTCATCAACCAAATCTAAATATGGATTTTCAATTACTTGTTCAACCATTTTTTCTACATCACTCTTAGGTTTAGTTTCTGTATCTGATATTGATGGTTCTTCGCTTGTTTTAAAAATTCGTTTAGCTACAACTTTTTCGGGCTCAATTAATGTGGTTTCATTTTGAGTTTGTTCTACATTTGAATCAACCCTAATATTAGCATTTTCTATCGCTAACATTCTTGGATTGGTTTCATCTACATTTCTTCTTCTAAAAATTCCTCTAGGTTCATCATCATTTGTAATTTCATCTACATTTCTTCTCCTTAATCCAAATAAACCTCTACGTTCAACATCATTTGTAATTTCAGTAGTAATTGGTGCAGGAGTTTGTTCGATTGGTATAATTTCTCCCGATATTTCGGTTGTATCTTTTACAACCCCATTAGGGTCAGACCCATACGTTGTTGTTTTATTATCTTTACTCGTAGTATCAATTATTTTTAAAAAGTTATTTTTAAACATTTTTACATTTCTAGAACTTTCAGTTTCTATTTGATATATAAAATTTCTAATAGAATCCGATAAATCAAATTCAACTATATTAGTATCTAAAAGAGAAAGATTTAAAAAATATGGGTTTGGTGTAGTTATAGATTGTTCTAATTCAGCAAAATAATTAAATGATGTAAAATATCTTGGAAATTCATCATCTGCTGATTTTTTTACTCTTAAAATAAATCTAATTGAAGTATTAGCAATAGGTCTTATAAACGCAACATTTGATAGCGGGAATCTTCTTTGATTTTCTGGAAAGATTCCTGTTAATACCGCATCCCCATGATTATACAATGAGTTTACAGAAGAGATACTATTTTCTCTTGTATAATTTCTTATTGTAGGATATTGATTTTGTAATTCAAATAATCTAAAATACTTCATAGAAATAAATATCACTAATCGTAATATTCTATAACTATCCCAGCTTCCTTAAACATTTGATTAGAGCGTTCGGCTGATTCTTGCCATTTTGGATTGGTAGCTCCCTTACCACTTCTTAATACTATTTTAAATATTCCCGAATTGATAATTGCTCGGGCACAATCTGCACAACTAATTCCACAAGTCATATACATTGTAGTTCCTAATGTAGATACACCAATTCTGGCTGCATTATATATTGCATTTCGTTCGGCGTGTTCAAACCAAAAATACTTTTCAGGCTTTTCCTGTCTTTCATCAATATCATCATTAATACCTCTTGGAAATGAATTATAGCCGGTAGAAACAATCTCATTATCTTTACCAACTATAACAACACCAATTTGAGTGTTTTTATCTTTTGATTTGAGCTTTACTTGCTCAGCGATATTAATAAAGTATTCATCCCAATTCATTACTTACTCCATTTACCTCTTTGTACAATCTGAGCGATGATACCATATACTGATAAATCCTCATAAGTATCTTGAATAGATTCACCCACTTCATCGGGCTGTCCTAATACTACCAATTGCTTTAAACGTTGAACCTTATCGTTAATTCTAAACCATAAGCCTGTTAATGATAATTTCACATCTTCTTTTGATTCCAATGGAGTTCCTACTGAAATGTTACCAGGTCCGTAGTTTCGTTGCTTCTTACAAAATGTTTCATACATCTCGGCTTGAATCTTTTTAAACTCTGCACAGGTTTGTGGATATGTTTCTTCGCAGTATTCAACTGCCGTTTTTGTGTTATTTTCTACCATTTTAGAATTGTGTATTTTTATTCGTTTCACAAATATACGAATAAATTTTCACATTACCAAACGTTTTCATGTATATTTACTTTTTTTAAAAATAATTCAAAAAAACTTTACGTTTGGCATTTCGGCAGTATATATATTTATGACACTTGGACACTGGGACAAAAGAAACTGTATAAATAAAGACTTAGACAATTACCAGGAAACTGGGACTAACTGTCTGAAAAACTCCCATCTTCATTTTTGATTGAAATTTTGTAAATACGGCCTGTTGGGTCTGAACTGATTAACTCATTCTTTTTTACTTCTGCATCTTCAATAGATTCGAACTCATCAATAGTATCATTTGGGTTTAATTTCAAAACCCAAATCTGTCTTTTAGCCCAATTAGGGTCACCCATATTAGTATCCGTTGGGATTAATTGTTTGTGAATAACGTACATAATTTATATTTTAATGTGTATCTCTTATATGTTGTGCCATCTTCCATCCATGTACTCTCATTTGCCAAGCATACCAAATAGAACCCCCAAAGAATAGTACAAGCCATGCAAATGATAACCAACTATTTGTTCTCATCTCATCCATAAATCCTATCATAATTCCACATAATGTACCTATAAGAAGTACAAATCCCCATAGTTGACCGGCAACCTTCCACCATTGTAAAAACTTTTTCATAATTATTTTTTCTTTAATAATGATTTTATATCACAATAACAGGCATTAGCTCCATGTGCAATAGCCATTAATATCCACATCCAACTCATTTCGCCTAAACCCAAAATGGTCTTTGGTTCAATATTAGTCAATAAAATATTTGGAGAACAATGTGTAATTGATTGTGATGGTTGGTAAAAGTAAATAGCAAGTAATATAAAGGATACGGATACCCAATATCTTAAAGCATAATATTTTACTTTATTCCACATACCAATAAGTATATGGTAAATTAAATACCTAATTCCTTAAGGCGTAATAATTCTTCGTGAATTTGTTTATTGAACGGAGTCCATTTGATATTCTCTAACATCCATTTACGATACCATATTGGAATCTTCCGTATTTCAGTATCTTTGTATTTTCCGAATGTCATCTTAACCACAGGTCCTTGAGCGGCCACATCATGTGGTGATGGCTGGTTTTGTTTATGTAAACCTATTTCATGTAAAGGAATGCCTGTTAATAGTTTCTGACCTTCTCCATATAATTTCCATAGAGGTTCTTCCTTTGCAAAATATAAATCTTCTACTTTTCCGAACTTTGGTACACTACCTACAAAATCGATTACAAGCCCATTTGCTTTGTCAGGATGGATACGAGTTACTCTACCCACAAATTGATACCACCAACTTAAAGAAGCCGTAGGTCGGCCGGTTATAATACAATCTAACTGCGGATGGTCAAACCCTACTGATAAAATTGTAACTTGAACAACAATTCTTAATCGAAGGTTTTTGAAATCATCAATAATCCTATCTCTATCCGAATCAGGCATACCACTAAATACCGCTTCACAGCTTGGTAATCGGGTTGATAATTCTTTTGCTTCCTCAATAGATGGAACGGCTACTAATATTGATTTTCTATCGGATAATTCAGATATTCTCTTAATTATCTTACCACTAATATCTTGCTGTTTGTAGGCTCTTTTAATACTCTCATCGGTGAATTCCGCATTTGTTGAATTATACACCAATGCACCAGTATCAAAATCATAAGATTCATATTGTAGTGGTGACCAGAATCCTAAATCACACATTTCCTTAATTTGGGCAACGTGAATTATATCTTTGAAATAATTACCTTTTTTACTCTTAGATGTAAGCATTACCAACTTAGAAAATGGTCTAAAATGCTCATCCATATTAGTTTGTAACTTTAATGGTGTTGCGGTTAATCCTAAAACGTGCGTAATCTTAGCTGCAGTTAAAAATCTTCTTAACATACCATCGGGTTCACGTGGAAAACGGTCACATTCATCAATAATCACCTTACTTATACCCAATGTATGGAATTTATGGGCTATATTAACAATAGAACCAATTGTGGCGTATGTAACATCCCCAATTTCTTTCTCACCCATTGCTGCACTATAAATTGAAGCTTTTCCACCCAAATTGATGAATTTATTGTAATTTTGCTCCAATAATTCCTTTGAAGGTTGAATTACAACTAATTTTTCACCTAATTGATGAGCTATTTCAGCAATTACGATACTTTTACCAAATGCAGTTGGTGCGACAATAATAGAAGGATGTGGTTTCTTACTTTTAAAGAATTCCACACCCTTTTTTACAGGTTCTATTTGATTAGGCCTTAATTCCATTAATTTATTTTATGTATTCCGGTCCGTAAACTCCATAACGAGCCGTACCATCGATAATGTTACCTCTAGCGTGCTTAGCCGGAGCTTTCCAAGATGCTGGTTTTAGTAAATCACCTTTTTTAATTGGTGAACCTTTCAAATCACCATCAACTCTACTGATGAATCCCCAACAAGAGGTGCCATCCCATAATCTGATGAATTTATTACCAATTTCAACATTCAAATCGGTTTTACCTTTCATTGATTGCATGTTAGCGTAATATACTTCACGCTCTTTGTTCACTTTTTCGATAAAATTAGCAACAATTGGGTTATTTTGTAAATAATCTAATGCTTTTTGATTAGTACTTCTCATAATAAAGGGGTTTTATTGATTTTTTAATAAATTGAATGAATACTTGTTACGAGCAAATTCCTTATTGACTTTTTTCTTCTTATCAACAACTATTTTTTCTCTAAATCTACCATCATAAGCCCCAGAATTCACCATTTCGGTTCTTTTTTGGGATAATCTATAATTTTTCATAATCTTAATTTCTTTACATAGTAAAGATACGCAAAATTTACCAAATTTCCAAATTTTTTACCATTTTTATCTCGTTGAAAATCAACAAATTACGATTTTTTTTGATTTTTTTCGAAATTTTAGCATTTTTTTCATAACTCGTTGATTTTCACTATTTTATTATCAAAACCTTTGGTAATGTGGAAATATTTTCGTATATTTGTAAATCTTTTGTTAATAGCATTATAGTTATTAACTGAAAACGTTACTAAAAGCTTATGAATACATATACATATCTATATACAACAAATTCAGCCCGTTTTGTAAGGGAAGCGGCTGGGCAAACTAAGGGTGTAGGAGCATAATCTCCGCACCCTTTTTTATTTTAATCGTTATAATTTAAACAAAAACAAACAAACATGAAAAAAATCGGAAAATTTCTCCTTTTGATGGTGGTAACACTTATATCATTTGGGGCGCTAGCGCAAGAAACTACATCTGAAATTCAAGGAATTGTTTTGGATGGTAAATTAGCTGTACCGGGTGCAACCGTTGTAGCTATTCATCAACCAACTGGTACGAAGTATGTAACAACTACTCGTATAGATGGAAGATACAACCTACCAAACCTTAAAATTGGAGGACCTTATGTAGTTACAGTATCATTTGTAGGTTTTAAAACCACAACACAGGATGATATTACACTTTTATTAGGACAAACTCACAAAGCTAATTTTGCTATGGTGGAAGCAGTTACATCACTAAACGAAGTAGTTGTAACAGCGGGTCAAAGTAAAGTATTCAACTCTAGCCGTAATGGTTCTCAAGAGATTATTAACAGACAATTAATCGAAAGAGTTCCGAACGTAAATCGTAGTTGGAAAGATTTAGTAAAATTAGTTCCTTCACAAAACAACTTATCATTTGGTGGTATGAGTTCTCAATTGAATAACGTAACCTTAGATGGTGCTAACTTCAATAACTCATTCGGATTAGGTGATGGTACATTAGGAGGACAAACAGGAGCACAACCAATTTCCTTAGATGCGGTTGAACAAATCCAAGTAAACGTTTCTCCTTTCGATGTGAAGTATGGTGGATTCGCAGGTGGTTCAATAAACACTGTGACTCGTAGTGGTAAGAATCAGGCTTTCGGTTCTGCATATCAATATTTTAAGAATAAAGATTTACAGGGTTATAAAGTTGGTGACATCACAATGCCTGAACAACCTTTCACTTATGATTTAAAAGGATTCACAGCTGGTGGAGCAATTATTAAAAATAAATTGTTCTTCTTTGTGAATGGTGAGAATGAAGAAAGAATGGAACCGGGTACTCAATGGATAGCATCGGATGCTAATAACACTCCAAACGCTACTAACGTATCACAAGCAAGAGCATCGGAATTAGATGCATTAAGAAAATTCTTAATTGATAAATACTCATACGATCCTGGTGCATACCAAGGTTATCAGTATGGTTCTAAATCACAACGTTTAACATCTAAATTAGATTGGACTATTAATGAAAAAAATTCATTTTCATTGAAGTACACCTTACTACGTTCTTCAGCAGATATTCCAGCATCTAACTCACAATCAATTAACGCATCAAATGGTAGAAGACCAGGTCCAACATCAATGCCTTTCTTTGGTGGTGGATATACTATCAACAACAATGCTGACATCTTAATTGGTGAATTGAATACTCGTTTCTCTAACAACGCTTCTAACAAATTACAAATTGGTTATACATCGTTAAGAGATTTTAGAGGAACATTGACTAGTGGTGATTTCCCACAAGTGGACATCTTAGATGGTAATGGTTTACCTTTCACAACTTTTGGTTATGAAAGATTTACTTATGGTAATGAATTGAATACCGATGTAATTCAGTTGAATAACATTTTCAACTTATATAAAGGTAAGCACGAATTTACATTTGGTACACAAAATTCATTTAAGAAATATTCAAATGGATTTTCACCTAACTACGCAGGTGCTTTCCGTTTCAATAGCTTGGCAGATTTCTACGCTTCAGCAGCAGGTACAAAACCAGCAGCTGTGTATGATTTGTCTTGGTCTTTAACAAATGATTTCCCATTAGTAGGACCAAAGAATACTGAATTAAGTTTATTCGCACAGGATAAATTCAGAGTAAAAGATAATCTAACTTTAACCTATGGTGTTAGAGCTGATTATGTTTCTTTTGCTGATAACTTCCTTTACAATCCAGTAGTTGATACTCTTACAAAATTCTATGATGGAGTAAGATTGAACACAGGGTTAGCACCTAAAGCTTCATTACAAATTTCACCACGTGTTGGATTTAACTGGGATGTGTTTGATGATTTAACAATGCAAGTAAGAGGTGGTACTGGTTTGTTCCAAGGACCTCCACCATTTGTATGGATTTCAAATCAGGCATCTAATAGTGGTATGGCATTGTTTGGTTCTATCACAAATGCAACTGGATATATGTTTAACCCAGACATTAACGCATATAGACCAACCCCAACGCCAGGTTTATCTAAATCATATTCTCTTAACGTAACTGACCCTAACTACAAATTCCCACAAGTATGGAAATCAACGTTAGCAGTTGATAAGAAAATCTTAGGATGGACAGTAACTGCGGAAGGAACTTATATTAAGAACATCAACGCTACGGTATTCCAAAACGTTGCATTACCTTCAACAGGTAACATTACATTAAGTGATGGTAGAACTCGTTTCGTTAAACGTTCGGTATATGATGCAACTGGTGCAGCTCAAACAGCGGCTAATCCAAACATTGGTAACGCAATTTATATGACTAATGCAAACATTGGTTATACTTTATTTGGTACATTACAAATTCAAAGACAATTTAAGAACTTAGGTGTAAACGCATCTTACACTCGTCAAACAGCAACGGATGCTACAATCAATGGTTCTACTGCATTTACAATGTGGGGAGCTAGACCAACATCTACGAATCCTAATAACTTTGAGCAAGGATTATCAAACAACTACTTACCCCATAGAATTATCGCTAGTGTGAACTATGGTAAAGAGTTTATTAAGAACACAAGAACTTCAATTGGTTTATTATATGAAGCTTCTCCTAACGCTCTTCAATCTTCTCTTTCTTACACATACGCAGGTGATTTGAATAACGATGGTTTCAATGGTAACGATTTAATGTTCGTTCCGGCCGATGCATCTCAAATCAAATTAACTAACGCATCTGCAGTAGGTGGTGTAGTTGATACAAGAACACAATCAGAATTATGGTCACAATTAGATGCTTTCATTTCAAACAACCCATACCTTTCTTCTCGTAGAGGTGAGTTTGCTGAAAGACAAGCATTGGTATTACCTTGGGTTCATAGGATGGATTTGAACTTTACGCAAGATTTCTATATCAAAGTAAAAGAATCAAAACATACATTGAGATTTACAGCTGATATTTACAACTTCACTAATTTGATTAGTAAAGATTTAGGTATTCAACAAATCCCAACAACTATGACTCCGCTTAACTTTGTTAAATTGGATACGGATGGTAAAACTCCTATCTACTCATTCCCTTATTTGGATGGTAGAAATAAAGTTCCATTCACCGATTCATTCAGAGATAATGTAGGATTTGGTTCTCGTTTCCAAATTCAATTAGGTGTTAGATACCTATTTAATTAATAATAAAAAGGGGAGAATAAAAACTCCCCTTTTATTTTGCCCTTTAATAAAAAATTCGTACCTTTACAAAATGAGTAAAATTATAAATCTATTTGGTGGACCTTCCATCGGAAAATCAACACAAGCAGCGGGGTTATATTATGAAATGAAAAAGGCAGGATACAATGTAGAGATGCCTTATGAATTTCCAAAGTTACAAGCATGGGAAAGGAATGTATATGCAGTTAAAGACCAATTCTATATAACAGCAAATCAACATCGTAATATATCACGTCTATATGGACAAGTTGATTATATTATTGTTGATTCTCCGATACTATTTGGATTGATATACAAAGATAGATACAATGAAGAACCCGAATACCCTGCTATGTTCTATGGATATAAGTTTGATGAATTTATTGTTGATTTACACCAACACTATGATTCACTTAATATAGTTTTAGAAAGAGACCCATCAATGTATCAAGAGGATGGTAGATTTCAAAACTTAGAAGAAAGTATGCAGATTGATAAAGAGATTATTGGAATGCTTGAACGATATGATGTAAATTATTTTAAAGTACCAATCAATAATGATACAGCTAATACCATAATTAGTTTAATCCAACTTTAATGGTTCGGTATGTTCTCTTTGTTTACGGAATCCATATTCTTTTGTTGTTTTAGAAATTGTAGCTCCAAATGTACCACATATTAGTATAAGTGCTATAAGTAAATTTATCATATATTATATTATTTTAATATAAATATAGACATATATTGTAAGAATCTAATAAAAGTTGGACTTTCCCAATATGTTAAAAAAGGTTCTTTAAATTGTACAAAAATATTTTTAGCTAATATATATTATTGAAACCTTGTGGTTAATCCTTTAGTGTTCTTAGAAACATTTGAGTTGAAAATAAAACCCTCAACGAATAAAGGCTTAAATAAACAAACAAAAACAAGACAATTATGTACAACATTACAAACACATGGTCTGCTTCCAAAAGACCAGAAGCCTTCGTAACTAAAGGCAAAAAAAGAATCAAACAATTTGATGGACAAGTGTATCTCTCCGATGGAGATGAATACGAAATTGAATTATTCAATCCTACACAAGAAGTAGTATTGGCTAAAATCAAAATAGATGGCGATTATATTGCCGGTGGTGGTATAGTTCTTAGAAGGGGTGAAAGAGTGTTTTTAGAACGCTTTTTGGATTCTCCTGATAAGTTTAAGTTCTCAACCTATGTAGTTAATGGAAACAATTCAGAAGTTCAGGATGCGATTAGAAACAACGGATATGTGGAGATTGAGTTCTATTCAGAATACAAACCTACAAACATTTGGGGTGGGAATACTTACACTTATTCAAACGGAACAGTTAATGGAAATCCAATAACATTTACTACAACAGGTGGTAGTGGGAATTTCAATTTAACATCGGGTACTACAACAACAAGCACATTCTATAATGCCAGTTTAACTTCAACAAATACTCTAGCAGGTCCAAACATTAGAAACCTATCTAATAAAGTAGAAACCGGCACAACTGAAAAGGGTAGTGGTTCTGACCAAACATTCCAACATACAAACAAAACATTCAATACGTTTTCGTTTTGGAATGTGGCTTGGCAAATTCTACCAACATCACAAAAACAATATACATCCGAAGAAGTAAGTGTAAACTATTGTGGAAATTGTGGAGCTAAAAGAAAGAAAGATTCTTTTAAGTTCTGCCCACATTGTGGAACTAAATTCTAATAAGTTATAATAAATCACAAGGTATTCAAAAGAAAAAGGGAAGTGTAATTACTTCCCTTTCTTTTTATCCATTATATGCAAAGATTGTTTTTATTTTACCATCATTATCCCAATCTATAATATCTACAACTTTATATTCAGTATCAGCAATATGTAGAGTAAATGTAGTAATAGTAGTTGAACCTGCTTGCTTAATGTTATCTATGTTGATTGTAAAATCATTATTGAATAGGTTCTCATTCATTTCCAAAACAGCCTGTTTACCTTTCCACTCACCATTCCAATCTCTAAGATGTACATTATCGGAATACATTTCGTTTTCCAATCCCTTTACATTCTTTGTTGAAAATAATTCAAAATATCTTTTTGTTTGATTGATAAGATTGCCTTTTAATAACCAACTACTACTTTGTATTTTATCACCCAACCCATCAACTAATTCGATACCCAAACGTTCACACACTTCTTTCTCCGGTATTGTATCATTATTTTGGTCACCACCATTCGCAAATATTAAATCGTATCTATCGGAAAACATATCGTGAAATTGTTGTAGAGTATAGCATTGTGTTCTATCTCTATCCGATGATACCAATGCATAATCAACATACTTAATAGCCTTAACTATTTCCAATCGCTCAGTATCGGACATAAATTCCGATGAACCTTTTAATTCTCTTTGGAAATCCGAATTAACGATTACCCAAAGTTTATCACCCATTTGTTTCGCTTTCTTAAACAAATCCAAATGGCCTTTGTGTAAGGGATTAAAGTACCCACTAACTATAACTGCTTTTTCTTTTTTCATTTTATAATGTATTTAAATAATGTACTAATGATTCTCCGAATAATTCCATATCTTCTAAAACTGCTTTATAAATAATATCTTCAATAGCATCACTAATTCCTTTACTATCTTCTAATAAAGATATTTTATATGCAGTTTCGTTGAATTCTGTATCGATTGTTTCATCTCTAAATATAACTATTGTAATACTACGTTTTCCACTTGAATGAAAACATTGCAATGCGTAAAAAGATTTTTCTTCCAAAATCTTTCCAATCTGCCAATCTCCAAACCAACGATTCTTTATCTTCTTATAATTCTCTATTGTTAGCATTTTGTTTAAGGTTATAAGTTTGTTCCAATACATCTTTAGCTTTACCAATCCATTTAGTCCATATCTTTTTAGGAACACTTTTATATAAAAAGCCAGGACATTTTGAATCAATAAGTTCTTGTTCTGGTATGGCTATAATATCCCAATTTTTAATATCAGTATATTGTTCTAACGATTTTGGTTTACTAAACAAATAAACATCAGCCTCACCAATAGCATATCTAATATATCCAGAGTTTGCTCTATTATTAAGAGTATTGTTTGTTGTATTCCTTCGTGTTTGTTCTATATGAAGTCCACCAAATCGTAACTTTGATTGAATCTTTAACAAACCATCAGATGTAATTATATCCCACCCATCGGCAGTAACACTATTATCAAACTCATCTCTTTTTATAACTTGTATATTTGTATTTTCATTAATCCAATCTATTTGGATATATTCATTTGCTTCGGCATACAATTTACCTAAGTCTCTTACATTTCCGTTTTTTACTAAATTGGTTGATGATAGAGCTAAATAATAAACATCTGGTTTATTTAACTTCAACCAATCCATTATTTGATTTTCGTTCATATTCATAATATTAAAATGGTAATAGTGGATGATGTTTATCTACAATCGTTTCTACCCTTCCCCAAAATAGTGGATGATTTAAATTAGTCGAATCAAACCAAATCGTTTCATTCCATTCTCCTAAATCATCATGCATATAACATTGATACATCTGATATAGGTTGTTCTCTAAATTCGAAACTTGTAATTCTCTACCCAACGTAATATAAACCCTTAACTTTGAATCCTGTCTATGGCTTAATTGAAATAAATAGTATTCATCGGTTTCATCCGCAGAGATAATATCCCAACCCCAAAATACACCACTACCTAAGTCTTTAGCATAGTTTTGTATCACCAACTTCCGATTCGGGTCGATGTTAAGATTTTTTTGGGTTTGATTTGGTTGATAGTAGTTAGCCATCCAGCTCCCAGCGCTAATTGGAGTGGAGGTTATAATAGCTTTGCCAGAAAATCTATTTTTATTTACAACTAAGTTTCCTTGTCCTTTTGTTCTCATTATACTCATAGTGAATAGTGTAAGCAATCTTCCATTAATTTTACTGCATTAGGTGGAAACCCTAACCAATCGGCAGTTACGGAATGTATTGGGTGGTTTGGGTAGTTTAATCGATACTCCCATTTATCTTCGATTAGATTCCGATGGCCGATTCTACTAACCTCAATCCAAACGTATCTTGATGTAGCATAATGGGTATCGTGAAATTGAAATCGATAGTTGGTTTCCGTTTCTATCGCATTAGTACATACGAATCTACTCTTATGGTATTCCGAATCTACTAACTTATGTATATTTTTTATATCTAATCTCATAATTAGTACGCTGCTTTTTTAGCGGTTATCTTTTTCTTTTTAGGTATAACTTGCTCTATCGCTTGTTTCATAGGGAATAGAATGTTAATCCATTTATCCCACTTAACCATCTCTTTAAAAGTTTCCCACATTGTAGGCATATTAACTTCTTCTTCCTTAACATACCATTGAGGTGCTGATATAGGTGGAGGTTTGGGGATTTGATGTCCGCCAAAAGAATGTCCTCCTCCGTTAATCCTTCTAGCCAATGATGATGTGTTATATGTTTTTGGTATCCATTGTGTAGGAATACCCACCCTTAACATTTCATTGAATTGGAAAAGGCTTCTACCCAATGCCGCACAAAACATATCAGGTGTTCTTAATTCATCTATTGAAAGAGCTTGAACATCTCTAATAGGATTGGTTTGTAATGCGGACACTACGTTAGCTTTATTATCCAACTTTCCACTTAATGTCCATAATCCCTTTATCTGGTCCTCTTTGTATAAACGGAATTCAGCTCTTATATCAGTAGTAGTCATTGAATCAAAAAAGATACGATAGTACTCACCTTCTTCTCCAACATAGTAGCATTTCCAATCACCAATTAATTTACCATCTAATTTATGTATGTTTTCTAATTGTAACATTATATATGCTTTAATTTTCCTAATATTATCTCATCCAACTTTTCAAAAAATTGTACTTTCTTTCCGAATACCTCATATATCACATTTTCGGAATAGATGGAGTTAGTACGCTCTTTCCAACGTACATCCAAATAAAATGTGTTTGGATTGTATAGGGATTCATTTCTTTGAATAACCACTTCACCTACATCAGAAGTCCTACCATCTCTAAATTTAAATAGGAACTCATAACTATCCTCCTTTACTTCGGGATTGAATATAGTAAAGTTAGCAGTATCCTTTCGGTTAATAAGCGTAAAGTTTTCAATGTTTAATCGTTTCATTATTTTGGTGTTCGTTTTAGAATGTGGATATGAATACTAATACCGCAAGAAATAACAAATAGATAGTTAATATCTTATCTTGCTCATCCATACCATTCCACAATCGTTTTATATATCTTATCATACCTTTTACTTTAAACTTACCCAATACTCTTTACATCTTTCCAATACTACATTCATTACTAAACTAAAAGCCTCTAAGCTTTTAACATCAAATAATTCCATCTCATAACAAGTCACACCATGCAATCCCATTACGAACATCTCATACTTACCATACGCATTCGGAAACTTACTCAACCACACCTCATGCTCACTTTCCCAACTCTTACCCATACCATTGATTTTAAATTGATGCGGTTTAGGTAACTCTTTAATAGTAAATACATAAGCAGTATCTTGAGGAATAGATTTTCTAGTCCTATTCTTTACAGTTATATCGCTTATCTTTCTACCCGAAAAGGTTTTCAATATCAACTTATGTAAACCTTCAATGATTAACTCCATAATCCTTTCAGCTTTAAGAAATTCAAAATTGGTGATTTAGTCGTTTTGCTAGAAAAATCATATTGTTCATTGAGGAGCTTCGCTCTGATAGCACCTTCCGGCTCTACATACGATTGCGAAATCCTCAGCTCTTGAACCCATTGTTGATAAGCTGGGTCCATTTGAATCTTAGCCCGTTTTTCTTCCAAAGCCTCATAAGCTTGGACATCGTTAAAATAGTTATATCTACTCATAGTATAGGGGTTTAATTGTTTGAAAAATAATTTGAAAGTGCTAAGTATATTAAAAATAGCACACCATAGGATAAGGTAATAAATGCAAGTACAATAGATACAGGCGGAATAAGGAGTAGGACCTTAACCCATACACTATTTAGATACCTCTCCCTTACGCTATCATCTACTAAGGCATGAATCCCTAATGCACCAGCGGTATTCAATAGGAATGCGAACGTAGTTAATAATACAACAAACATAGGTTACTTAGATTTTGATTTACGTTTCCCTTTTGTATCTTCCATAATGCCGGTAGAATCATCCGTTACCTTTAGGGTTGAATCGATGAACTCTCCGCCGATAGGAAAGAATTGGCCTTTAGATGGAATGTTAATAGAATGGATGTTACCTGCCTTTCCCTTAACCTTTAGTTCCGTAGGGGTTTGTCCGTATAGTACTCCATCAATATGTACGATACCTTCTCTGATTTTAAAACTTTTCATAATCTGAATTTTTATTTGTTATATAATGTTATAATGATTCTTAATAGCCTGAATAATAGATTTAGTTGTCTTAGGGGTTAATCCGAATTTCTCCTTAATGTATGAATCCAATCCCAATACGGATGGAGCATCTTTAACTCTATCTATAGTCAACGGAATTCTTTCTCCCTTTCTCATAGATGCCAATTGGGTTGTTAATTCCTCTATACCAATAATAGAGCCCTTAAACTTACCTTTACTCTTATTGATAATTCTCAACTTAGAATAATACGCTTGAACTGTCTTTGGGTTGGTTGGATAATCCGCCAACGTACGGGTGAAGATAATATAGAAGGGCAATGAACCATGCTCCTTCATCAATCCCTTAACCACCTTATCCAATTTAAGATTAGATGGAGCAGAAGTAATTAGTACGAAGAAAGGGCTAGGGGTATTCACCTTATACAATTGTTTCTTACCCAATTGGATAACCTTACCTTTGAAGTATCCACTCAATAGGGAAACGGCCTTATCCGCCTCTACCTTAGCTTTTAATCCATCTAAGTAAGGATTTGAACCACCACCACCATTTACATTGTTTTTCATATTTTACGTTTTATATTTTATATACTATTTTGAATGAACTTAATAATGTTTGTCCTATCCTTTCTAAGTGTAGGTTTAAGCGAATCCATCGAATACAAATCATCGATATAATACTTTGTATGTGGATTAGCATGGTTAGGATTGATTTCCCAACTACGAAGGAAGAAGCGCTTAGATTCTCCGAACTCACCATTTTTAATAGTTACGAATGTGTACACCTCATCATAATCAATAGAGGATACCTTAGTAACTTCATCCACCCATATATCAATAGGTTTAACAAAGTGGGATACACTATGTACCCTGTCCATAAACATATCCCATTCTGATTGAGAAGGGAAGAAAGAATCAACATATACCATAATCTTAATTTTTGTTACATAGTAAAACTACGAATAATTCCCCATATAAACAAGCTTTTAGGCATTTTTTTTCAAAATTCTTTATTGAGTATCAACGAGTTATAAACCATTGGTTTTCAACATTTTACATATTATAGGGTTTATTTCCGTTTTAAGCCCCTCAAATCATCCAGCCATCCAAATACCCATCCGGTCCTAAAAGGGGTTAAAATAAGGGGGTCTAAACCTACCTAAAAGGAATCCAGCTAAATTGATATACACCTATAAGGAAAGATACCCTAAGGTCACCTTTACCCTATAAAAACCCTATACCCGAAAAAGTCTTGCTCCATACGTGAAAGGGTTAGGCGTGGGTCTTGCGAAAGCAATATTCGCAGAGTTCCAAGTAATTCAGTCCCCCCCTGCCCCTCGAAGGTAGGTAGACCGAAATACACCAAAAACCCAAAAGAGGGATTAAGCTGCCAGGGCTCTAGCCTGCTCCAACACTTTAGGGGTTATGTATCGGGCTATACTCTCCCAAGTACACTCACCATTACGAATCCCATTCAGGACGTATTGAGGGGTGCCCCATGCCGGTCTATTCTCCGTTCTCACATACTTCACACCAGCCTTTAACTCCGTACCATTATCAGTCCGTAGTCCAGAGTTTTCGTATGATTCGTATATATCATGCATACCATCATATCTACCATACTCAAATAGATTAGCGAAATTATTTATAGCTTCGAACTGTGCGTTTGGAATAGGTGTCCCATCGGGGTTACACACATGCACATCCAGCGAGTTACCACCAGCGAATGAGCTAGAGGATACTCTACACTCCACATTCGGATAGTTCTTTTTAACGAATTGTTTAACTAGCTGTCCAGCCGCCGCATGGGATACATAGAAGTAAGGGGTAATAGGCTCTTTATTGTAACCGGTATTACGGAAAGCTTTTTCATTGATTTGGTAGATAGTACCACCAATAGATACTTTTAAGTTACTCATAGTATAAGGGGTTTATTTTTGAATGAAATTGATTGTGTATTCGATACGGTTGGTGATATGTGTTGGAAGCCCTAGCTGTTTAGCTGATTCCAAAAGGTCAGTATATAGGTAACCATCCCATATACCACATAACATATTGTACACCTCATTGAACCAACTCTTATTCTGGTCCATATAGAAGTCCTCTACCGCTCTAAGGGTATCTGAATGGTAGTCCATCATTTCACTATTGAAGGTCTGATGGCGGTCGAATCTTAAATAACTCATATCTTTATCGTTTTATTACATAGTAAACATACGAATAAAACCCGAGTAAAACAAGGGTTTTATCAATTATTTTTGAGCTCGAGGCTTAACTCGTTGATACTCAATAAAATTATTTTTAAATTAGTTTGTAGGAATATAGGGTCCCACAGTCATCATCATCTATATCGTCCTCCACTACCTCCGCATGTGAACCTATCAGGTCTTGAAGCTTTCGGGCATTTACTCGCCTCCAATAACCAAATCGAAGGTATATAGCGTTTGAGCCTCCAATGACTTGTGATACATCGAACTCACCAAACTCGGAGCGTATAAGGACTAGGGTATCTGAGTCTATTCTCATATTAAGGGGTTTAAACAATAAATAAATTAGTTTCTACTTTGATACCTTTCTGGCGTTTGATTTCATAAAACACATTCCAAAAGGCCTTATATACTTTACCGGCGTGTTGTAGGTTTTCCGAATAAGGAGTCCTCCACATATATTCACCACCATTGAGGTAGTGTCTATTAACTACTACGATAATCCAGCCATCCAACAACTTAGATACTACGGCTTTTTGGGCTGGGGTGAACTTAACACCGGTGATTGCTTCTTTGAGGGTTTCAACACTATTCATATTATCTTATCTTTTATTACATAGTAAACATACGAATAATACGGGATATAAACAAGGGTTTACCCATTTATTTTTGGACCCTAGCCCGTAACTCATTGATTCTCAATAAAATTATTTTTAGGGGATTATAGGTAACCTTTGGCTTCTTCAGCCCAATTCTCATTAACTAACGGCCAATACTTTGTGTTAAGGTAGATAATAACATATCCGCTATCATTCTCATCCAGCGATACGATTTCTTTCTTAACTAATGAACCCAATGCACCTCTAATGATTTTTGTGGATATACCCAAGTCACTAGCTATATCGTTGGCATCCACATCGGAGAAGCCCGGCTCAGCGTATAAGCCACCAATAAAAGATTCAAGTACTTTAGATTCTAACTCTGTAAGATTCAATTCTGAAATAATCATAGTGTAAGGGGTTATTTGTTTAAAAACTGAATGAAGCCTTTCCAATCGATGGCGAAGGTAGATAACATACCCATAGTAAGGGCGATAACTGCACATCCTAATTCGTTCAACTCACCAGCGAAGGTTACATACTGCTGGGCTGTACCATTAAGGATACTGATAGCCACTCCGAAAGAAAGGATGGCTGTAAGGATAATCTGATAATTTTTCATAACTCTTAATCTTTATTACATAGTAAACATACGAATAATCCCTGATATAAACAAGGGTTTTAGGACATTTTTTTCCCTATAATTCGTAACTCATTGATTCTCAATAAAAAATCTTTTAGTACTGTCCAGCCGCCTCCGCTAACTTATATTCAGCCACACCCACTCTACCGGGCTTAACATCCACCTCCACAGCGTTTAGATAGTTGGATACCAATAGGGCATCTACAATCTTATTGAACGCTTGGACCTCCGTACCGGTACTTCTACCTTGTTTACGTTTCGTATTCACATAACCAGCCACAGCTGTCATTAAAGCGGATAACTCATCTTGAGAAAACACACTAACTAACTTTTGAGTATTACTATTCATAGTATAAGGGGTTTAAATTACTTAATAAGGAAATTAGATACCGAACCGAAACCAGCCACAGCCAATTCGTTCTTTATTTCAGAATGGTACTTTTTAGGGAACTTACCCATCTTAACCGGATACTCACTCAAGATCTTATTAATCTTAACCGATTCAGTTTTGAACATCTTTAAGAACTCATTAGCCCTTTTTAACGCCGGACGGGACTTACATACGATATTGTGGATTCTACCCATAAAGTCAGTATAGGTAACGATTACCTCAAACTTAGGGTTATTACTCATTTTACTAGCGGCGAAATTAACATAGTGATTATTCATATTCTTATCATTTATTACATAGTAAAGATAGGGGGTCTTTACCATATATCCAAGAGAAAGTCCATTTATTTTTAAAATTGTTGCTTGATAATCAATGAGTTATGTATATACCCATCCCCTATATGTAAGTGATTGATTATCAGTACTTTACAGTTCTGGAACAGAATTCCAGATTTCTCCAGTTTTATAACTAATAGTTTATACCTATATTGTAAGTTATTTTGTATAGATTTCGTATAAACTACAAGTTACCTATACTGATTAGCCGCCTCCGCACCCGTCTTCTGCCTGAGGTATTTACTGCAATTGGGCATAAAAAAAGGATACCCTAAAAGGATACCCTTAATTATATTACTAACCCTGCTCTAATTACTTTACTTCTACTGCAGGAGCCGCTGTTGTATCTACGGCTGTGGTATCAGCGGTTACTACTGCTGAATCTACCGCTACTGCTGTTGAATCAGTTGTAGCTTCGTTTGTACCTTTACCTCCACAAGCTACCAATGTAGTTGCGATTGCGAAAATTGCGATTACTTTTTTCATCTTTCTTTTGTTTGTTTGTTTAAATTGTTTACTCTTTATTGTAACTTTAATAAGTATAGTGATATTGGATTTTTTTGATATGGGACCGGTTATACACCAGTCCCTTATCTTAGTATCTTATCCTACCCAGCTATTGCGTAATGCTTTCGCTTTCTTCAATGATGTTTCGTATTGAGAATACATTACACCATCTTCACTTACTCTCACACGGTAACTTACAGTACCTGATGGACGAGTGATTTTCTGAATGTTGTTAGAAACTGTCTCATAGATGTTTCCACGCTTTGCTGCTGCTTTTGACTTATTAGCCATAATTTACTACGGTTGACCTCTCTCACCGCCAGGTTTTTGTTATTTTGAACCACTTTTAATATGGGGTGGTCCTTACCCATTATCTTTATAGAATACCAAAGATACGAAAAATACCCGAGTATTCCAAATTTATTTTTAAATACTATCTACATCAAGTGGGGTGATACCGGCCGCATCCATTTCTTTAAGGACCGATTTAGCTCCCTTAGATATGAGCTTCTCCGCATCTAAGGCTTCGATTACTGCTTTCGCTCGGGTTTCGTTTACATACCTCTTACCTACGATACTCTTAGCCCATGCCGGCGCTGCTGAAACAAACACCATTTCGGGAAGGGATTCCGTACCCACCAACTCCATTACTACTCTCTTATGCTTGATTATGTTCATTGCCACTGCTTTCTTAGATGCCGCCTTCTTAGCGGGCTTAACTGATTTCTTTGTTGTTTTCTTAGTTGCCATATCTTTTATTTTTATTATCAATTTTGTTATCATTCTCTATAACAGGACTCAAACCTGTAAGTGGGTTACTTAATTTCACCTATCCTTTGGGCCATCAGCTTGGGAGGCAGCCCTTTCCGATATTATTTTTCTCATCCCAATTCGGTGCGTGTGTCACTCCGCCATATAAAGAACGATATTTGAACTGCGGAAGGGAATCGAACCCCTATCAACCGTTCGCAGTTGAACTCAAAGAACTACTTCACAATACTAATACGTTTCCAGCCACCATCCCACTCTTGGCCATTTAGATACCAATTCCAGTTCTTTTGATTAACCCTTACGCCGGGCAAACCATTTAATCTTTCCTTTGTGGTATTACTAGCCCATCCAGCGTTCGATACACTTAGTACGCCCAACTCATCGATTGTAGCGATTGTATTACCATGTAACCTCAACTTAAAGGTCTCACCATCCTTTACCACACTCATATTACCTTTGTTGAAAGTCTTTCCCATTAGGAAAGCGTTGACCGATTCTTTAGTGATTTTTCTCATATCTTATCTTTTGATTACATAGTAAAACTACACATAATTCCTGAGACTACCAAATATTTTGACAATTATTTTTAAAAAAGTTGTAACTCATTGATTACCAACGAGTTACATATAGGGGTTAATCAATACCATTCTGGTCACATGCATCGGCATACCCATTGGACCAGCTTAGCTCCTTTTCCCATTCAAGGGCCTGTACTAACTGCTCCTTTTGTGACTCGGTCAAATATAGTGACTCGATTAACTGTTTGGTTTCTACTTCAAAATTTTCCATTGTATATAGGGGTTAAATTATTTAATTACTTCAGAATACTCACAACTGCCGGTTCTCATAATAAACCAACTCCAATCTTCATCAGATACGAACCTATCCCAATTCGAACCTTTAACCATACAACGTTTAACCGAATCGAATTTACACACATCGATTTCTTTTAAACTTCTACGAACGGATGAATAGTAGCCGGATGGTACACACTTATTAGGATTATCACCTAACATCTTTCTCATAATACCCGTCCAAGTGGGAGCAGGGTTTGTGTTCATTTCAAACACTAACAAATCATATACCCTAATAAGGTATAACTTATTGTACGAATCATAACCAATCTTAGAATCGAACAAATCATAATCAAAATTCTCTTTCATATATCTCATTTTTTATTACATAACAAACATACGAATAATACCCGAGTATTCCAAATCTTTTCCTTAAAAGTTATCAACATTTTATCCACATTTCATAACCCCTTATGCGTCAATAGCTTATGGTATATAGGGTCAGGAGGCGCTCTACCCGCCCTCCGCACCCTTAAAGTTACGAAAAATACCTGAGAATTACAAGCTTTTTAACGATTATTTTTTTATCGATTGACTATCAATTCGTTGTAGGCCATCTCCAAGCAATCCAACCAATCGGCTGTATCCCCTTCTGAACCTAACTGCCTTTGGATATGTAATGCATACGATATGAGCTCCTCATCCATTCCTAATAAGGTGGCTCGCTGAATCATTTCACTTTCTGACATATGTGTGGTTTATTCGTCACTATCTGACCATTGTTGTATTCCATCTAAGCATCGCTGAAGCTTGGACAATTCCAATTCAGCCCTGTATAGTATATCCTGTTGGACAGCTATCTTATTCTCTAATAGTACCTTAGCTGCATATTTTCTACCCCATTGTTTAGGATACTGAAACTTATTCCCTATTGGATGGTACTCACCCCTTACTAACGTAGGTTGCGGTAGCCTTTCCACAACAGGGTAATACTCACCGGCTTCGTTTTCGAATAGTTGCATATTACAATGCATTGCCCTATTCGTAGCCACTTGCTCCCCAGGGCCCACTTTCTTACCTCTCATTTATTTTCTTTTCTTATATGCTCGCTTAACCAGCTTTTCGTTATCTCGTGCTTGGATTTCGTAAGGGTTGTTCTTATATCCATACTTCATTTGATAATGGTTATACCAGCGGAATGTTTGCTGGGCATGTGTCCATTCATGCAGTATAGTCTTTTGGACAGAAATCATTCGTTTGCAGGATGCTAAATTAATCCAAATCGTTTCATCCCAATTATACCAACCTAGAGACTCCTCCTCCGAATCCCAAGTAAATGCTATTGATTTACACTTCGAAGGCCCTAAGAGCTCCTCCGCCCAGTTTAAAAGCTTGACACAATCGAACTTCATACCTAAACGTTTATTGGTTACTCTCATAAATATACTTTTATTGTAATACAAATATACGAAAAAAATCTCACATATCCAAATCTTTTTTTATCGGGCCTGTACGCAGGAAGGCATACCCCGCCCTCCTCACCCTAAAGTTACAACAATTTCCTGAGAATTCCAAGCTTTTCGTCATAATAATTCCCCCATTTTATTAACATATTTCTAATGCGCCATCGTCTTGATATACGAAATTCACAAAGAAATCCCCAATTCATTAGAAGTTTTTCAATGAGCTGGGATACAGGCTCGGTTACGCACCTCTGCTCCCGCCCTACCACCCTATAAAGATACAAAAAAAATTCCATAAAGTCAAGGGGGTGTGGATAACTTTTTTAATCCAATGCGGTCCCGAAATAGTACAGCGCTATTTAACATAATACAAGTTATATAACAGCTATCTTGTATATTATGGAGCATAAGTTGTATATAACCAATAGTTTAGACTACCCTAAAAAATAAGATTTAGACTAACCTAAATTTTTCAAGCTCACCTAAATCGTTCACAATTGTAAACAGCTATTGTGGATAACTTTTTCGGTAACGCACAAGCTATTGGTTATCAGAGCTTTACCCCCTAAACGAATATACAAATGTGAATCACAAATGTGGATAAGCTTGTGGAAAAAAAATGAGCTAGTGTGTAAAAATAATCCCCAAGAAATTTTGCGCTCTGCCAATGAATCCGTATAGGGTCACATTGTGATATACTACACTATCATTTGACACCCATTTTATTTTCATTGTGGTAAAAAGTGGGTGAAAGTGGTAAGGTGTGGGAAAACTGACACACATCGGTTTTGAATCCCTTTGTAGTATCAAAATATAAACATACCAATATACCCTGATATATAGACGGATTTTGTAATTAAGGTTTTGGCAGTATCAAAATAAAAAATGTGGACCTTATTCAAGCCCACATTCCCAGCCAATTTTACAAGCTGTTTTGGTTTCTTTATACTCTTATACGTTTGTTATTCTCTTATACTCTTATGGCTTGTTATACTCTTATACTATATACTAAAACAGGTTCTTATACTGCCTCCATACCTTACCTACTTTCTTTTTCTTTTTGGCATTCGTTTGTGGTTTCGGCTTGATTTGTACTACCTTACCCCTCCTTATGGTTTCGTTTTCTTTTAGGATTATCATTCCTTAGTCTTGGTTTTCGTTTATATGCGCTCGTTGTACGTTTAAGATTTTGAGTTCCCTTTCGTATTCCGTTATGGTATTCCTTATACTCCTTGTATATTGGGGTTCACCTATTCGGATACTCATTTGGAGAAGGGATTGTAAACCTTCGATTCGATTCCTTATCTTATCTATATTGCTCATTGGATTCTCTTATATTGGATACTATTCTTGCGGATTCTCATCAGGCCATTCCCCTCCCCTACGGATTACGTTCCCTCCCTTTGTGTATTCTCTTATATACATCCAGTTCAGGGATACTATGTACACTATATACCCTACCATTCCTATGCCTATTCCCCATTCGTTATACATTCCTTACTGATTTTTATTTACCTTAGTTTCTTATACTGGGATTAGTAGAATTCGTGTCCGGCTTTTTATGACCAAACGAATTGTACATTTAATCCACTTACCGTTATGACTCCGTTCGGGTGTTCGATTGTTAAGATTTCCCCATCTTGTCTCCAATCAAATCCCGTTTCTAACACATTTTGAATTACGGATATAATTGTACCTCTATTGCCACCTGCGGGTACTATGCCCATACGGATTGCCGATTCTTTTTCCTCTATTGTTAATTGTTTGTATGTATCGCTCATTTTGATTTTATTTTAAATTGTTTAGTTTCCCTCCCATTCGAATGCCCAACTTTTATCACCCTTTTGTACCGTTAAATTGAACCTACCTGCACGGGGATGTGTAGCTCGTATAATCCATTCCCTACCGGTATCCACCAATTCCCTATCCGGAAAATCACCTGCGGGTATACATGCCTCATAATGCTTTTTAATGGAATCCCATCCACCTTCGGCTATTGTACCAAATGCGTTCCCTCCGGTAATGTACCTTTCAAAAGTATCAATCCACCATTGGTCTGTTTGTGTTGAAAAATCTATTGCCATAGTTTTTAATTTTATGTTTCTCACTGGTATAGCTGTGAGTTAGCTTGTTTTAGTTTACTACTATATATATTATGCTATCAAAAAAAATTCCCCATCGACCCGATTTCCGATTCACCGATACGATATATAAGAGAATACTGAATGAATATAGGATTAAGGTACATATTGTTCTAATACTAATTTAGTTAGCTTGTCCACTACTTTATTCATATTCCTTAATTCGTACTTAGTTATGGTTTGTTTACAATTTGCTCCTAATGTCATTTCGTATAACCTTAATCCATTCACCATTTCCGATTCCCTATTCAATTGGACCATAAGGGATTGCTTTCTATTCGTTAATTCAATCATATACAAATACCCTTGCTTAGTACTATTCATATCTAATAGTCCAACGGGCTTTATTGATTCTACATAGTATCCCGTTATTCCGATTACCTTACCCTTTAATCTTTGAAAGTTTTCTATTGTTAGCATGTACTTTGTTTTATATATCGTATGCGGTATCAATCATTTCAGCCATTCTCATTACCAATAACTTTTTATCACTTATAGTTTCAATTGGTATGTATGTTTTAACCTTAAACATATTCTTATTGATATGCCTATTATCATCCAATAAACCCAATTGATACCCAAGCTCATATAAGTTTTCTTTTTTCAAACTAAATAATTCTTTTGGGCCTTTTCTATTTTCAATTAAGATTAGATATTCATCGGTGTTATCTATAATTTTATCCACCACCCAATACATGCCCATTTTATCATAAAACGAATCACTTATTATATACCCTCTATTTTCTATTGTTAGCATGTAGGTAGCATTTCTTTTAATCTATAAACAAATTTATCCATTGTATCTATATCCTTTGTATATCCACGCTCCACTGCCCCATTACATACCAATTCAAAAACACCTTCATGTTGAACTCTATATAACGTCAATTCTACGGTCTCCTTTCTTGCTTTTGTCATACTATAATAAACCTGATTGGGTGAACTCTTAACCGGTACATCCGTTATTAATTTGAATTCGTATGTAGGTCCATCCGTACCTACGGCTAATCTAATACACTCACATACTATCCACAATTGTCCATCCGTACCAAAGATAGGTGTACTCAATAGTTTTTCGGGATTCTCTATATACATCTATTTTATTTTAAAGAAATTAATAATCCTATCCTTTAAAGTTGGTTTGTACTTTCTTAACATCTGCTGATACTCAATAACCTCTAATGCTTCACTCATTGATACCGGCGTACCCATTCGCACTTTATCCGATAAATCTTCTAAACGTTTGTCCGTTATTGTTTTTCTAAATTCTGCCATACTATTTTTTTAATTGTTCGCATTGTTGATAATCGTAAATGGTTTCTTTATGCCTATCCGTTTTAATTCCCAAACAAAGTACCTCTTTAATATGTTTTACTGCATCTTTGTGTTCTGCGAATTTTGTTGTAGCCTGATAACAATCACCCCAACCACACTCTGTATGCTTTAAGGTTTTCCAATACTTAAATCCTAAAAATTCTTTTTGTGTTTGTATGTAGTAATGTTTGTTATACTCTTTACCGTAATGGTCTATATAAACTTTTTCAATGATTCTATGTTTCATATTATTTTTTTATAATTTTACTAATTAATTCTACCAATCTATTCAACCTCCATTCACTCTTTTTTTCCTCAATGGTTTTCGGTTCGTCCTCAACTTCATTTAAATTTTTATGTGCAACTATATTGGTATTATAATGGCTTATTAAGGATTGATAATACAAAGAATGTAAGTTATGCGGTATGTTATTAAAATCTGCAACTATCTTAATTGGTAATTCAGTCCCAGTTCCGTAAATCTTTATTGAAGTTTTAATTGTAACTAAACCGCTACCCTTCATTGTTAGCCTACCATTGTCCGGTGTTATGTTTATACTCATATTGTTTGATTAAAAGTTTGTAATTGTGTTTTTAGTACATAAAAAAACGATGTCATATTCTCAAGCGATTCCAACTTTACAATCGTATAATCCATAAGTACATTGTTATACATACGATACCCTTTCTCTTTTTTAGTTACATCCCTATATAAAGCAAACGTAACCTCCCTACCATCATGTGTTTTTACTTTCACTATATACCTAGCATCCCTTCTAGCAGGACTTAAATCAGTAGTTGCTTCGGATATAATCCATTGAGTAAAATCCGGCATTACAAATGTTTTACCCACTAATTTAGTAAAGTTTTCTATTGTTAGCATTACGATAATAATTTTGTCATTTGATTTACCAAGCCATCCATTGTTTTTAATTCTGTCATATCCAACATCCGCCTTAATGGAGTTGCATGTGGTAAAGGTTGTCCATTATCTTGCATATCCCAACACCATAATTCATATTGTCTACCTATTGGTGTCCTTTCTAAATTGATTTGTATTGTATGCCTTCTATTTCGAATATATAATTGGAATAGGTATGCTGTATTTTTTGTTTCTATTCTACCAATACGCCATTCACCTACGTCACGTTTCCAAATCTTATTTATATTTTCTATTGTGAGCATATTATATTTCCTTCATACATTCTATAATCGCATCAATCGTATCCAACCTATCCTTAGTTACCCAAAGTGTGTGATTATTGTATTCCATTATATACCTCTTATCTGATGTCTGCTTTCTATGTAAAAGTATTGTTTCAACTTGCGAACCCTTCTCGTCCAATAAAGTAAATTCATAATGGTTGTCCCACTCTTTAACACCACCAACTGAAAGCCATTCACTATACTTTGCACCTCTAATCTTATCAATGTTTTCAATCGTTAAGACCGTTTTCTTTAATTCGGTTTGTTGTTTCATTAATTCAATTACCGTTTGTTTTGCCTGCTCAATTGCTATATCCTTTATTTGTTGAGCAATGTTTGAATTCGGTTGTGCTATATTTACAGCTCCATTCGTATTTGCTACTATTTTTCCTGTTAGCTGTGTTAATCCCCTACTTTGAAAGGATGTTGGTGGTATTGGTATATGTGGCATTATATTGATTTGATTAATTCTAAAAGTACATAGGATAGTTTATAGCCTGTAAATGCTCCCAATGCAGATGGAATTGGAAATACAATCATTTTACCCAAATCTGTCACATACTTAGGTCTGTTCACAATCTTACCCATAAAAAAGTAATATGTTAAGTATCCAACCAATACTGCTATATCAGTTTTAGTTGCTATGAATACAACCAATGTTGCTCCTAAGAATCCAAATATGAAGTTATCCCTAAAGCCCTCCCAAATTTCCAATGGAGTTGCATCTTTGTATTCCTTTACTATCTTTTGAAATTGTGCTTTTTGTTTTTTCATTTATAAAAAGGATTCTAAGTAATTAGTAAATACATCCACTTGTTTAATACTATCAGTAACTAATAGAATATACTCTGTCCCACATTCTAATCTGTATTTAGGTATTGTTTGCATTTGACTATGCCTATGTAGTGTTACCTTACGCTCCCATCCCACATCTGGTTGCTCTATAAAAATTACATAATGATTTAAGTGCTCCATAATAGATACGACTTTCCAATAAGTGGAACCCGATTTACCACTACCATACAGCTCTTTACCTAATAACTTTTTATGGTTTTCTATTTTTAACATTTATACCTTTTCTATTTTTTATAAACCAATATGAATGAATACACAATACACAGCTATTAACTATTATAGTAGGTCCAGCCATAATACCAATACCATATATAATCCAAAATACAGACCCAATTGAATTAATCAGCCGTAGTTTGTATATATTTTCTATTGTAAACGAATACAGTATTAATATAGTACCTATGTAACCAAATATATCAATCATTGAATAAATCTTTAAACAGTCCAGCTTCTACCCTTTCACCGAATGCTGCATTTAGTAATTCATTTTGTAGTTCTTGAAATTGCTTTTGCTTCAAAACCATTTCTCTGAATTTGTCTGGTGTTAATTCGTCCAACTCTTTAACATCAAAGTGCTGAGTAGGTATTGTAAACACCCGATACCCCTCATTTGTTTTTCGAATAGTTATTCCGTCCTCAATCCATTCTTTTAACTCAATCATTTTCTTCGATGTTAAATTCTATGCTGTCAATAATTGTTTTACTAACTGGATAATATGCAATTCCAATTGCTTTACCCTGCTCATTTCGTTTCCAAAATTCGTAAAGACCTGAGTCTGACCAAGATATTCCATCTGCTTCAACTTTACGATTCATATAAGATTCCCCTGTTATAACTAAAATGTGGTATCTATTCATAATTAAATGTTTGCTTCTTTAATTATTTCCATTGAAAGTATTGTATCACCTTGTCTAATAAAATCAATCACCTCAACTCCATCAATCACCTTACCGAAGCAAGTGTGATTACCATCCAAATGAGCAACTCCTGCTCTATTGTGGCAAATAAAGAATTGAGAGCCACCAGTATTTCTACCGGCATGTGCCATACTTAATACACCTCTATCGTGAAATTGTTTTGGTGCATTAACTTCACATTGAATTTTATAACCAGGACCACCATCACCTCTACCGTTTGGACATCCACCCTGAATCATAAAGTTTGGTATAACTCTATGAAAATTTAATCCATTATAGAATCCTTGCTCAACTAATTTCTTAAAGTTGCCGGATGCTATTGGTGTTTCATCGTATAGCTCTGCTATCATAACACCTTTTGCTGTTTCTATTTTTACTTTTGTTGCCATATTTTTATTTTATAACCATTAATAATTCCATTTCTCTAAACAAATAGTATTCTTTATTGTTTAGTTTCACTGTTTGTGCAGTTCCGATTTGAGGCATCATTACTTTATCCCCAACTTTTACCGTCATTGGGATAAGCACCCCATCATTTGTAAACACACCCGGTCCGGTTGAAACTACCATTCCTATTTTAGTATCTTCAGCCCTAGCTGTTTCTGGAATAATGATACCTCCTATTGTTTTTGTTTGTACTTCCTCTTTTTCAATCAGTACTCTGTCTGCCAATGGCTTTGCTAATTCAAATGTTTCGTTACTCATTTTATATTTTTACGTTAAAGTTTATAATTACCCTAACATCTTTTGTAGGGCCCGAACTTGAATGGTATCGGTTACCATTAAATAATACTACTCTACCTTTTTTTGGACTTACTTTTTTTACAATAACTGGTTTCGTATCTTTTGGTATAGGGCCATCCTTTATAGTTCTATCAAATAAAAATGTATCCCCATCGGAATCGTTTACATAATATAAACAAACCAAATGCTCATACCCAACATCAACATGAATGTTATCATATTCTTTTCTTAATTCAGTAGCTAATGGAAAATGCATGAAACTTCGTGCATTATAAATTTCTTTACATTCCTTACCAATCTTTCTACAAGCTTCATCCGTAATCACTTTGACCTCTCTTAGAAGATTCTCATTAATAAATTTAGGAGTATCCTGTTTTATATAACATGCTATACCGGGTGTAAGTTGAGTTATACCTAACCTTTTTATTTCAGATGCCGGTAATGCTATATCTTTAAAAAATATCCAAGCTAATTTTGAAGATGTAAACAAATCTTCAATTTTGTTCTGAATATCGTTTGGTACTACATCATCAATAACAATTATATCATCAATCATTTTGCAGATGTTTTTCTTTTAGTGTATTTTCTTTTTGGTTTTACAAATTCCATACCCAACCTTTGGTCATCAGTTAATGTTGCAAACCTTTCAGCATTTTGTTCTAATTGTTTAGTGATGTCCTCTTTAGCAATTTCAGCCATTTTTTGTTTAGCTTCATTAGATACCCTACTCATTGGTACTGATGCTAATGGGTCATTATCACTACCAAAGTTTGTATCAATTGTAGCTATCTTTGTAGTTCGTACATTGATTGATTCATCCGATGGTGGGAACTCACTATTCTCAGCTGCTTTTACTAATGCATCAATAATTTGTTGTTTACCTATAACATTGTTCTTAACTAAGATTTCGCGTATTTCATCGTTTGGATTTACTGGTGTAATTCCTGCTAATTTTTGAAATGCTTCCTTATCCGCAAATTCAGTTTCAGTTTGTGTTGGTTTCTTTTTGTTTTGTTGTACATCGTAAATTAGCTTACCAACTATTGCTAATACAATGATTGCGAAAATCCATACTATCATATTGTTTTATTTTAAAATTGCTTGTAAGAATACCCAAAACATTCTGAATCCCATATACAATATCCAAAATCCAAATCCAAATACTATAAGGTATCCAATTGTTTCCAATACTTTTGTTAATTTTTCTTTCATAATTTATTTTTTTAATAATCTACCAGCACCTCTATATGCTCTTTTATAGTTAGGTTCTAACATTGAACTTATTTTTACACCTTCATACCTATTAGCTGCATGTACAAACATAGTTTCACCTAAGTAAACTGCACAATGCCATCCACTTGGTGATTGTCTACTTCTAAAAAATAATAGGTCACCTGTTTGTAAACTATCTTTTGGTACTCTATTTGTTTGAGCCCATTGTTTATAACATACGTTTTCCAAATTCAATTTATACACATCGATATATAACCTCTTATTGAATTGTGAACAATCGATTCCCTTTTCAGTTTTACCTCCCAACTTATAAGGTTTTCCTATCCAATGTAACATAAAGTTATTTAATGTACTATCAGCAGTTAGGTATGGTAATGAATCCAATGTAGGTAATGGTTTTTTTGTTTGTGCTTGTGCGGTACAACTATAACATAACATCCAAAAAAGTATTGAAGCCGTTGCTGCTAGTATTTGTGTTTTATACTTTCTCATCCGTTTACTCTTTTAATTGTGCAATCCTCATACCTACAATCGTAATACTCCTCTTGATTATCAGGGTTTATAACTAACAATCGTGCTCCAATCATTTTAATAATTGCGGGCTGATATGCTACCGGCTGTAATACCCTATCACCTATGTATTCTTTAACACTAATTTTAGCATTATCAAATCTAATTACTTCTATGTGTTTATAACTCATTTCTTTTTTGACATCCTTTCTAAAAGTTTCTCCAAGTTCTCTTTGGGCTAAACTCATTATTTTTTCTTTTTGGTTACTATCGTTTCTGATTTTTCCGTTGGCTTCCAACAATCCTCAAATCGCTTACCATTCAATTCACCTTTATCACTTAAATCATAAAACTTTCTAAGTGCTTCTTTACGGCATATAGTTCTAATCCATCCGTTATTCCAAGTTCCAACTTCAACCTCCGAACCAGTTTCCTCACAAACTGCGTAAGATTTTTGTTCAGCGTTTCTAATCAGTGCCCAATTCTTATCTGATGTACCTGTTACATAAAAACGCAATCCACCAAACTTTTCTTTTATTTGAGTTGCTTTTGTAACCCAATCGCCTTTTTTTAGGTCATTAACTCTAACCTCATGTACTAATTCATAAATAAGTTTATACCAACCATCACCAACAGCAAATGAATACTGATATGGATTTGTTTGTTGTATATAGTTTATTGAACGTGTGAATTTGAAATGCTTATGTACAAATCCTATTACTTTGTTATAAGCTTTCTCAAATATATTGTGATTATATTCTCTTGTTTTGAATGTAAACATTTCAGGATACAATTCAACTATTTTGTTGCTATTACTTTTTGTCATTCTTTTTACGTTTTAACTTTTTTTCCTCAATTGAAAGTTCCTCAACAGGTTCTTTTACTACATCAGCTACTTTCACTTTACGAGTTGCAAGTTTCCACTCACTCTTTGGTACGAACTTCCAGTATCCTACCTTTACTTTTTCATCTGCTTCAATGTCATCCACTCTACGAATTTCATCTAGCTCATAGCCTTTAGCTACCTTAATACATTTAATACATTTCATAGTTTCCTCCGTGTTTAATTGTTAATTTGTACAAATATACGAAAAATGCCCGATATTACCAAGCATTTTCCGTAGTATTATTTTTTATTTTTGAATGTTTCTAAATAATTGTGGTACTTCACCATAAACAGGTAACTTACCATCCCATTTGTTTACATACTCTAATTGTAATAGCAATGGTGTCAATGTTTGTTGCTTCATTCTATTTGCTTCAGCTTCAGCCTTTGCCGATGTCAACATAGCCTGAGCGTTACCTTCTGCCGTTGCTACTTTAATTTTAGCCTGTGCTTCAGCCGTTTTAACTTCATTCTCTGCTCTTAGTGCTGCTTGAACTGCATTGTTCTTAGCTTCAATCGCCTGTTTGAATGTTTCAGGATATACTAAGTTAGATGTAAATTGATTAACTATAAATCCCTCTTTTAATAACTGTCCTTCTAAAATTCTACGAACTTCTACTTCGTAAGCCTGACGATTACCAATCAATTCATCAGCCGTATATTTGTTAGTTGCTAATCTGAATGCATCAAACACAGATGTTTTTAAGAAACCTTCCTCAATTTGGTCCAAGCTTCTACGATATTTAGAAAAAATTGCTGGAACTTTTTCTCTTTGTACTGAATAGTTAATGATTGGTGATACGTGAAACTCCGAACCATCTTTACTATTTACTACGAATGAATTATCGCCTGTATATTCTTTGTGTTGAATAAACGTTGGGAACTCATAGATTGAATGTGTAATTGGATTATAGAATACCATACCAGTTACTTCAGTCACATCACTTACACCTTTGTTATCACCATACTGATTAACTTTAACACCCACATGTCCTGCATCAATTCTTTCACAAGACATAAATAAAAATATCAATAAGAAAAAACTTACGATACCACCTGTAATTAACTTTGTCATTTTTTTAATTTTTAATTGTTGTTCTAATTTATATTGTACTAATTGTTCTTCACGCTCTTTTTGCTGGCGAGCATACCTTTCTTCAAAACTTTCGAATGCCATATTATTTTTTTGTTTTAGTTTTAGAAATTGGGTGATGTGGAGGTAATGGAAATTCGGATTTCGTCACCTTTGGTTTGCGTTTTGTTTTAGGCTTTTCTTTCACCATTTGCTCAGCTTCTTTTAATTCATTAACATCCACTAAACCTTCTGAGCTTCGTACATAATCATACAATGCCAATCCACCCCAAACTACTAATAGCAATAATCCAATACCTGCTAAGATATTTAGAATAGTATTGGCTGCCGTTAAGCCAGGGAATACAGCAAATTGTAATATCAAAAAGATTGTGATTACATTAAAGATTTGCGTTTGATACTTTTTTAGTTTTTCCATTTTTTATTTTGTTTTAATTATGAGTTTGTGGGGTGAATCAGTTTAAATAAGATAATCGGGTTTCAAAGAGTTTTGATTGTATTGAAGTTACCGACAAGAGACCCTAACATTGTTGAAGTTTATTAATTTTCATTATCTTATTCGTTCATCCGCTATATGGCGTCATAGTTGGATTGCAAGATTATATTAAATAAACATCATCACCCACACTCCCTCAATTTTTTTAAATGATTGTATTTGCATTATGAATATCTAATTCATTCTGCAATTCCTCAATTCTATCTTGAAGTTCACCTACTCTATTTTCAACATCCACTATATTCAATTCCACTACTTTGATGGATTGAACACTACCATACCTTTCGGTTTGCTTACCTTCATCCGTTGGAACTTTCTTTAATTCCTTAATCTGACCTTTTAATTCAGCTAATAGGAAAATTTGGTTATAAACTGGTTGGTTTACTTTGTGGATTCTTGCTTTTAATTCCACCAATTCATTTGATAATGATTCGATTTTAGCCAATACATCTACCATTGAATACCTGCGAGGATTCCCTTCCTCAATCGAATTAAACTTTTGTAAAATCTGATATTGAGCTTTCAATTCAGTTACTAATTTGTTCTTTTGCTTTAATGCCTGTTTTACGTTCATCTTTTATACTTTTAAATTTTATTTATACAAATATACGAAATAATCCTGAGACTACCAAATCTACTTTAAAATACGATTTACTAACTCATTCCACTTTTGTGTTTCAATCTTATCAGCGTTATACATTTCAAATCCAAAATCATTATCGGAACTAGGTACTACTACAACATGATAATCATCTGTAATACTATCCTTTGAAAGTGCATCCCTAACACTTTGTAATTCAGCTGCACCCATTGAAGATGGTACTCTCATTACAAATATCGGTTTTGTTTTTGCTGGTGTATTGTAAATTGTACCGGCTTGCTTTTGATAATTTGCTATAACCTGTTGTGCTAATTGTGATGGGTTCATACTAAATTTCTTATTATAATTGTTAATGAAATCATTATCCAAATTGTATTGAATATGATTAATGTTGGTAAATCCTTTCTCATTGATGCCCAAATCAATAGTGAGGATGTTAATAAGGTAAGGAAATGTAAATACCATATTTCAATACCAAATATCAAACCGGGTACAATGATTATTGCTTTCGCCATCCAAGCTGAAAACTCAATAACATTGTAATCAGTCCAATAATTTTTATCCTTATACATTAGGATTCTATGCATTATTTTATCCCATCCTATAAATGTGTAAAGTATGGATATGAATAATATGTATGTTAATAGGAATGTCATTATTCGTAACTATTTCTATCAATGTTAATCACAAAGGGAAAACGAGGAATACCATCGGGTGTTAAGTTGAAATACTTAATCGTTGCCTGTTTACCTATTAGTTTCTTTTTACTCTTTAACATTTCGGCCGTTTCATCCCATGTACCTTTCACATTTGATTTGAATCGTTTACCTTCTACCGTTTCAAATACCATATAACCGGCAGTTCCAGTTCGGTTACCCTCACCTTCTACAATGTCCAAAATAGTATATTCTTCGTCCACAAATGATTTATGCTTTAACAAAGATTTACTACGTTTGTTTTCATACTTACCATTCAATCGTAACATCTGACCTTCAAAACCTTTATCCACATATTCACCATACAATTCCATAACTTCATCCACATTATCAGCAATATGCGTTTCAACTAACTTTACACATTTTGGAAAATACTGAAATAATTCATTGAGTGCCTCCAATCTACCATCAAACGTTTCATTAACAGAAGGTATATCGTAAATGTGATACTCAATGTTTTTAGCACTTTCTTTTAGGTCATCCGCAGTTGGTTTAGTTTTCTTAACTAATGAAACGATAGCGTTGAAATCATTAGCGAACTTATCAGCGTATAACTCACCATCCAGTATTAAGTTAGGATTGGATTCAAACAAAAAGTTTAAGCTTTCTCCAATGTGTGGTGCTGAAATGATTGCCTTACCATTTCTACTAAACATACCATCTTTAGTTACGATACAACGGATACCATCTAGCTTCGGTTGTGAAAAAATAGGATACTGAATTTTATCTTTGTAATCCTCCCACTTAGCTGCTAACATAGGTTCAAAGTATTGTTGCTCATTGATGTTATTCACATCCTCAAAGTAACCACTCTCTAATTTCTTTGTACGTTTAGCCTCAGCTTCTTTGAATGCTTGCTCACTATCAGTAGTACCATTTGCTTTACCTATATTTTTACCATACACTACCGTCCATTCGTTTGTAGTGATAGCACCCCCAACTTGTCCACTATGGGTTCGGTACTTATTACCATCTACTTCGATTGTCCACTCTTGGGTTGCCCCTGTCTTTGTTTTTTTGTAAATTGTTTTTAACTTCATATCTTTATTTTTTATACTATAAATTGTATTAAATCTGCTACCTCTTTTAATGATTTAAAAAAGTTTTCCGGCGTACTTACTGCCAACTTACCAACTTCAATTTTAGCAGTGTCATTATCGGATGTAACTGCTGATATTTTGTAGGTATTGTTCCATGTCTTATCATATTCAATGGTGAATACAATATGGTCAGGTATAATATAAGCTAATTGTTTAGTATCTTTGGCTAGAATAACAGCTGCCCAACTACCAACATCAAATGTTTTTATATCATTTAATTCGTTCACACTTACAACTTTGTACGTTGCTTTTTCAGCATTCCTAATTGGAAAACTGAATTCCATATCTTTTATTTTATCTATACCTACTATCATATTAATTATGTTTCATTCCTTTACAAACTCCATATCCACTTCTTTGTGATAATCTATACAAACGTTGTGCATCTTCCATCGGCATAATTTGTATTTCATTGCCAGTCTTATGGTTAGCAATTGCTACACCACCTACTCTAGCTTCCGTACTACAATTAACACAACTCTTATATCCATATTTAGTGTAACGTAAAAGTGGCATATTACCTCCACACTTCGTACAACTTGTCATCTCTAAATTATTTACATTAACTTTCATATCTTAAATTTTATACCATTGGAAAACCAGCAGCTGAATTTGTTGTATGATTAACAGGAAAATGTTTAGTACGTTGTGATGCCAATCCACTAGCTGCCGTAGCGAACCTACCATAACTTTGTACTGAATTAGATGGTTGTCCAATTGAATCCCAACTGCTCTCCCACTTTACAGGTAAGATACCATCCCTTACCTTAATTTCGCAAATAGCAGTGGGTCTGAATTCTACAATGTCCTTACGGTCCACTTTTCGGAAAATGTTTTGGCGATTTTGCCTATCAACTTCGATAAACGTAATTGAACGGGTTTTTACCATACATACTTTTAATTGTTTAGTTCCTGTCTTTCCGTTAATTGAGACATGAACATTAACGATTAAACCTTTAACAAACGAATCAGGGAGAATAACATGCATTTTGTTCATATTTTTAAGATTTATTACGAAGTAAAAATACGAAAAATACCCGAGTATTCCAAATTTATTTTAAAATAATTTAACTAAAATAGGGGAAATTTCGGGCTCCGAACGTACAGAAACACCCCAAATTTCCCCTAAAATACCCTAATAAGGTCAATATATCAACCTATATATTATAGCCATTTATATACATAAACCATTCTAAATCAATCATTTATAAGCGATTGATAATCAATCAGTTATATTTTCTTTATAGATACATTACCCAATTTCATACTTGAAGTATTACCTAACACATAAGCAATTTTAGATTGCAATTCATTAAAATAATCAAGTATAATTGTATCAATACCATTGTTTTTATTTTTTTCATTACGAATGGGCACTACTTTCGAAAAGAATCCGGATGGTCTTAATTCATCCACCTTATCCCTTACCCTAAAATTTTCGTCAAACATAGTTTTTCCAAAAATTTGTTTATTATAATCAGATACCTTTCCACTATTATGCATTCTGACAAAGGTTAGAATCTTTTTCAATGAATTGTGTCCAAGACCTAAGTAATCTAAACTACCAAAAAATTCCAAATCATCCACAAAATCAGTTGTCATTGTAATTTTATGTTTTATTTTTTTAACCGCCGAAGTTCTCATACTGTATGTATGATAAATTGACATTTGATTTGCTTTGGCTGCATGTATTATTGATGTATATGGTTGTGGATACTCATAGTAATCCCTATACCACATCCAAGGTTCTCTCCAAGGATTATTATTTGGTATAGTATATGGAGCCCACATATCTTTTGATTTTTCATGCTCAAATGGATTTTTAGTTTCTATTAAACTAACAATACCATCTTCATTAAAAAATACAGACGAACCATAGCTAAAATCAAGTTCGGGATTTTTAGAATATATTTCAGATATAAATTCGAAAGCATCACTAGCTAAAATATCATCGTCATCAACCCTAACCATAACTTCGCCATCAGCAATATCGGGTGCTATTAACCAAGAGTTTTTAAAAAGGTCATAAGCATCGCCTGTTGTAATATACATTACTTTATTATTTGGATTAGCCTTTTTAAAAGTTTTGTATATCAAAAAATTCATTTCAGTAGCTCCATCATCAAAAATAATAACCTCCCAATCTTTATGTGTTTGTAATTGAACAGATACTAATGCTTCTTTCAGATATTCAGGTCTATTACAAGTACGAATTATTGCCGTAACTTTCATTTAATACATTTTATTTTGTGTGCTTTATATTAGCCACAATGTTTTCCAATAATTCTACTTCATTTTGAAATACTGCAGTTTCAAATTCATCCCTACTTTTTTCAATAGCAGTAACTACCAATTCAACTATCATATCTTGAAACATTTGGGGTGATGTGTTACTGAATGTAAACTTATGATTTGTAATGGTAACTCCATTATCATAAACCCTTACCCAATACTCAAGCTTTTTATTGATTAGATAGTATCTACCACTTAAAGGAGCCATTAGGATGTCCGTGTCTGAATGTTGACACAAATTACTTACAACATCTAAAATGAGTTTTTCTTTCTCATTTGGTTTGTACTTTGGAATCATTCTTTCTTTTAACCAGCTTAACATAACATTTTAACGTTTATTTTCTACTCTTTTATTTTATGTGATATTTTTACTCTTATACAGGTTTGTGGCATTCTACAATTCATAAAGTAATTGTTGATATACCCCATTATATTAGCTGAAC
>Ga0222712_10000541_pt1 | contig 49241 bp, 37 predicted proteins | sample C33_657DmetaG_FD_165043 | JGI IMG/M metagenome (GOLD analysis project Ga0222712, IMG submission 165043) | Estuarine water microbial communities from San Francisco Bay, California, United States - C33_657D | ecosystem: Environmental > Aquatic > Marine > Unclassified | place: USA: California... | reverse complement strand
ATTGACAACTGTTTTTTTACCACCAAAAGCTTGTGCACTAAAAGCACCAGCAGAATCGGCGCCGGTCATTTCTTTAGCCTCTATTTTTTTCAAATTGGTGTAATAGGTTGGATCTTCCCATAGATGATCCATGGCTATTTCTTTTGCTTTATCTTTATCATCAACGTGCTCCATCTCAATCTTAATCCCCATTTCTAATTGTCTGTTAAGGGATTTAACCATATTGTCAATATGATAGTAACCCTTAGCGTCATGTTTCTTAGCAATTTGAACCAATGTCTTATTGTCAGCTAGTCCACCCTTTAAGATTTCTTTGTCATCTTTGGAATTAATACCACACATGTCAAGAAATTCATCATAGTTAAAACTAATATTCTCTTTTTTAAATTGCTTGATCATGTCATTAGCAATTTTCTTTCTATTGTCCATATCAACAACCTTCTTGATTATGTTTACAATTCCGTAAACCATATCTTTTTGGTCACCTTTAAGGTTCTTTATTTCGTTGATATCTGTGTCTTGTGTTTCTGTATTAATTTTACCAATAAACACTTGGGGGTTCATACCCATAGCTGCTGCAGTACAAAGTCTTGTGTTACCAGCAACTAAAATGTAATTGTCACCTATATTAATAATTAAAGGTCTATTGTACTTACCTGATTTTAAAGCCTTTGCTAATATTTTAGGACTTGTTTTATCATATTTTTTAGCGATTTCTTCAACAGCCTCAAAGTCACCCTTTTCTACTTCATTGGATTCTGTGTTTTGTAATTTTTCCCAAATGTCTTTAGAGATTGTTTCTTCGGTTGAAGATCTAAACGCATTAACTAGGTCTTTAACGCTTACATCAATACCATAATCACGGCTAAGATCTTGAGAAGCCCTCTGGAGCTCGTCCATCTCACCTTTTAAATTTGGTTTTGATTTTTTTTCGTTTTCTAGCATTATTTTACACTTTTAAGAGCAGATTCCCAGAATCCTTTTCTTTGCCATAAGGTTTTAAAAAGCTCAACAACAACCTTGGTAGACAAATCAATAATTTTATCATCAATTTTTCTAACGCCTAGTTCTTTCTGAATGATCTTAACAACAATATCATGAGCCTTAGTTGTATCTAAAAAATTTGTGATCTCTTTCTTGACGATCTTTTCAATTTCCTTTTTATCTTCGTTATTTAAAGCCATTTTAATTCATTTTTCTGTTATTGATCATTTCATTAACAACATCTTCAAATGTGTGCTGAAACTTATTCAGTTTATCAAATACTGAGGACATCTCATTGTCCATTTTCAACATTTCAGTATTAATATATAAACCTCTATCTTCACCCGCAATAAACACAAATCCAAGGTCCTCACCTATTGATCCATCCAATCTAACACTATTTGCGTAAACATTGAATCCCTCTTCAAATGAGGCTAATTCGCTAACTTGAGTTTTAAAATTTTCAATTAACTGATTTAAGGCGTTTTTTTCCTCATCAGTTATTTCGAGATCTTCTTGATTGGAACTATGGAGTTTGATTTCAACATTATTACTTAAAACTAAGTTGTTTACTTTCTCTTCTTCTTCTTTTAAGGTTGCTTTTGATGTGGTATTTTCATTAAGACTTCTCATTGTATTGAGCATCTTTTTTATACCATCATAACCTAGATTCTGCTTGTTTGACATTTTCTTCAAATATATTAAAATTAAACGAAGGGTTTATATCAGTATAAATATCAAAGAAATTTGATTTACTGACTATTCCATCAATGTTTTTTGCGTTTTCTATATAACCAGAAGATGGAACACATCGATAGGTTATGCTATATTTGATACATAACACGAAACAAAGCTCGGCTAGGGCCTTTAATTGGTCTTCAGTATAGACATCCCAATAGAAATAGCCTCTCCAACCCCTAACGTGTGGAGTGCCCCTAAATGGATCATTAATCCAGTTATTGTATATTCCGGTAATTGTGTTTTTATTTAACCAACCTAAGTTCTCAACAGCTATTTTTATCTGTTTTCGATCTACACTATCATTGTTGAAAGTATTTGAGTTATATTCGGGCTCCAGTATTTTATATATCTTGCCACTCTTAGTAACACAAAAATGAGGGATGTCATCATAATTCCCATTTCTTCTATATTTTAACATTTTCATGAAATCATCATATTTCCTTTTAGTATCATACAAAAGAATCTGTGATTTCTTATATTTCTTTTTTTTTAATTTAAATTTAAAAGTTTCTGCGTCTAGAATTTCTAACATTTCTTTGTATTGTTTTAAAACCACCAATTAATATTCTTGGTGTGTCCCCAACAAAATTTGTTGGTATAGGAGTTGGCGTCTCCGTTAATGTTGGTGTCGGTGTGTTAGTTGGAAACATTGTACTAGTTGGCTCAGGCGTGTTAGTTGGCTCAGGTGTGCTAGTTGGGCTTATTGTTTCCGTGGGTAAAGGTGTTTCTGTAGGTAAAGGATTCTCTATTATTTTTTTTTTTCGTCATCCTCAGCAGAGTCTTCGGCCTCTTCATAAAGTCCATCCTCAGAAAATTGATCATTAAAAGTTTCGTCTATATTGAATTTTTCAACTTCTTCTGGTGTGGCAAATGGTTCAGGGACAAATCCATCAAACTCATCTTCCATATCTAATTTTCTTTCGTATTCATCTTGATTCATTTCCATTATTTCCTCATCAGATAATCCAGGAACAAAATCTTCTTCTTGGAAAATATTCGCGATTTTAGGGGTTATAGTGGAAAAATTTTGATCTGTTTCTTCTTCGGTTGGTTTTTCTTGGAAAAAATTCTCAATTTCTTCTTCAGTAAAAAATGATACCTCATCTTCTAATCCGTCCATCAATGTCACATCCCAATCACTAAATTCATCATCTGATGGAATAGATTCAATAATCTCTTGATTAGTTGTTAACATCATTTCAGGTACATTTAATGTTGACGTCGTTTCGGGGCTAATTAATGGATTGTCAAATGGTTCGTCATATAGACCCAACTTTTGATCATTCTCCATCATCTCAGCCAAAATTTCGCCACGTTCTTCTCGTGTTAGTTGTGGTTTAACTGACGTTTCATCAAAGTCATTAATATGTGTGTGTTTCTCTCTAACCTGATCACTATATTTTTGTGCTGCATTGATTAATGCTTCATTTGGTGGATTTGGATTCGCTAAATGTTTTTCTAAGATCTCCAAATCTCTTTCTGATAATTTAAGTCTATTGGTTTCGTCTTCGATATCACTTGAGATAACATTATCTTGTACCTTATTTAAAATGTTTTCTTTTTGATTATTTCTATCCTCCTCTGTAAACTTAACTAACATATGAAGAAACGATAAAGATATAATTGGTAACATACCGCCGGCAAAAAATGCTAAAAATCTCTTATGCCCAACAAAATCAGTTGGTTCCACACCCATAAATTCGACTAATGGTGAAACTAAACCAACCCAATCTTTAAATGATTGACCATTGATGTCAATATATGAATAGGCAAAAAAGATATTTCCAATAAATTGAATTATTGTTACAATTGCAAATGGGAAGTAAACTTTCTTACCCATGTTTGCCGATATGGCAGCTAATGCTGATAATGCTGCGATCTCCACACCTATTGACAAATACACTGACCAGGTAAGTGGGTTTGATATCCCATACCATTTAGTCACATGTGAAATAGAAACAATAGCGACGGTAATGATCGGAACCAAGAACGCGGCAATTATTAATGTTTTATAATTTTTCTCTAACCAATTTTTCATTTAGATTCTTGTTCTTTTTTTAAATTTTCCTTAACAATTAAATGTAATTCCATTAACTGTGGCCCTCTGTCTTTTTCTGTAATCCAATTGTCATAAAAACCGTGAATTGCTATTTTTTCGTTTTTATGCTTAATCTTAAGACTATCAATCGTTGAGATATTTTGTTTTTCAATTTTTTCTAACTTAGTCACCTTACTTGAATTGCTACAAGAGCGAAAAAAGAAAATAACTGTTAGAAAAATAAGTATCTCTAGTTTATAAGTTTTAATTAATTCGATTAATTTTTTCATGATTCTTTAGTTTATAAATATTTTAGGAGAGAAAAGCTCTCGTTTCTAAGTTTTTTTATTGCTTTATCTTTCAATTGTCTAATTCTTTCTTTAGTGCAACCAAATTCTTCACCCAGATCTTCTAGGTTTTTCTCACTACCAAGTAAACCAAAATAACCATCAATGATTGCCCTTTCTCTTTCATCCAAAAAAGACATCATATAATTGATTCTATGCTTAAGATCTTCAGCACTATTAGCGATAGCGTCAGGTAATTCTGAATTTGGATTTGCAATTATTTCTAATAGCGTGTCCCCATCTTCATTTATCTCTCTAAACAAATCTACCGTTGTTGGTATGCCACTTAATGAAACTTCAGAATATTCGATGAAGTATTTGTCTTCATCTTTAGCTCCTTGTTTTTTAGCTTTTTGTGCATCCTGAATTATATTAGATGGTACTCTGATCGTTCTTGAATACTCGTTTAATGAATACAATATCTGTTGTTTAATCCACCATACCGCGTATGATATGAATTTAAATCCAGATGTTAAATCATATCTTTCAATTGCTTTAATTAAACCAATGTTGCCTTCAGATATTAAATCACTAATATCTAAACCTTGATTCTGATATGTTTTCGCAACAGAAATAACAAAACGTAAATTACCTTTGATTACCTCATCAATTAATTTCTGTCGATCAGCCTTACTCAGATCCTTATCTTCTTTTAAACTTTTGAAAATTTCATACTCTCTTTCGTGAGAGATGACAGGGATTTTCTTTAAATCCTTTAAATAGTACTGAATTTCTTCAGTTTTAACGATGGGTGCTGTCTTTTTCATGCAAAGGTTATTATTATGCTAAAATAAGGATAAAAAAACTATTTTCCAAATTCATCGAGAAATTTCTTTTCCCCTTCTGTCAAACTCTCAACACCACTGATCTGAATCTTGTCTAAAATCTCATCCAAATCGTATGTTTGTTCAATGTAAGATACGTGAAATTTAATTGGGACTGAGTCTTCCTTATTCGATTCGGCTGGCTTGAAAATGAAATTATTTAGACTTTCTGGTAACTCGGCTAAAAACACCTTGTCTTTTTCAAACATTAAATAAAATTTAATATGTTCAATCGATAGTGTTTCTTTAACGTCTTTTATAAGGGTTTCCCTATCTTTTTCTGTTTCAAAAATGATAACACAATTACCACCACTTTCTATGACAAATTTAATGCCAGACTCCGAAACCTTTGTAAAGTGCTCTAAGCAAAAGAATTGCAATTCCTCATGATCTTCAAACGCCCCAAAAATAAAAAGAATAAATGAACCCATGCTTAAATATAAGCATAAAATTCATTTTAATGTATAGATGTTAAATTATTTTTTACTACCGATTTTCCAGTATACACCACCCCCAACATATGGAGCAAAAACCCCTGTTGTTCTGTCTAAACTAATTCTATTCTCAACACCTCCACTAACCCTATATATTCTTTCTCGTTTGTCTTTAATTAATAAACCGAAACCAAGAAGCTTAACATAATTAGGGTCGTCAAATTTGGCGTCAAAGCCTAGGTAATAAGTAGTTTTAGGTGGCTCCTTTGTATATACAGTATCTCTCACCGTTTTAGTTACTGGCTTGGCTTGTACAGTAGCATCTGGAACCACGGCCACAACCTCTTTCTGTTCTATTTTTTGTGCGTATTTTTTTATTATTTCTGCGGTATCCACTTTTTGATATACCAACACCTCTACTAGTTTTTCAACAGGAACTTCAACTGGGACTTCAACCTCTACTTCTACCTCCACTTCAAAAGGTAGTGTATCGTGTACCGGATAAGGAATAGAATCAATTATTTCGTGATATTCAGTTCTGTTTGGCATAATTCCATTAGGATTTATGGCAACAAGTGCTGTTGAAGTGATTAATAATAGTATTATTATGTTACGAACATCTAATAATTTTTTCATATTATTTAAGTAGTAAGATTGATGTTGCTATAACACCAATAAATGAGCCAACCTTATAGATAAATGTTTTTCTTCTTTGCCCCTTTAGTTCCTTTAATAGACCATCAGACTTAGCTCTTTCTAAAGAAAATTGTTCATCTTTCTTTGTGATAATAAGTTCTAGGTTACCTATTTTTTGATCCTTTAAGGTATCTTTTTGTTTAAATAGATTAATTTGATCATCTTTTAACCCAATCACCTTTTTTAATTCGATGATTTCTAACTTGGCTCCATCATAACGAAGTAAGTCCTGGTATACTAATCTAGCGACTCTAGTTGATAATATAACCTTAGTTGTGTCTTGCTTATTTAGAGTATCTGTCTGTGAATAACTGCTCAAGCTCAGTGTTACCAATAGTGTTAACAATATTAACTTTTTCATCTGTTTCGTTTTTAATTAAGGTTATGTTTTTCGTCACATTATTGATGTTTGCATCAACTTTATTAATGTCTTTATCAATTGTAACAATTTGTTCGGTTAATTTTTCATTAATTACCTGAACCGAATCAATCTCATTTTGGATCGAATCTATTTTAGCATTATAGCCAGCCACATCGGTTTTGATACCACTTCCTTGAAAAATACTATACGCCGCTAGACAAGCTATTAAAACTAGTAGAATGTTGGTTTTATTGATCTTCATGTTTATGTTTTACTATAAATACAAAGAGGTCACAAAAAGTGACCTCAGAGTAAGACCTTGTAATTATTTTATTAGAATTTTGTTCCGCAATGTGGGCAGAACTTATGGTTATCCTTTTTCCTCTTACTACCACATTCTGTACAGTAAGTAACCAGATCTTCCTTAGTTTTTAACTTAACAGACTCTGGCATAATTTTCCACCAATTAGTGGTTGAAGCCCAACTTTGGAACGTTGAATTGCTGTATATGAAGGTTTGGTCAGACCCAGAACCCTTCTCAACTCTACCCGTTTCAACTTGTCTTGTTGATTTTTTGACTTTATCTGAATTATTTAGGAATGTATTTGAGGTACTAAACGAAGTTCCACTTGTTAATGAAGTGTTGTAAAATGTACTTGTACCTGTCGATGTTGTGGTAAAAATGTTATTATAACTAGGCGTTGCAGTATTTGTTGTATAACTAAACGGATAATTATTAACAGTTAATGTACCACTATTACCCATGTACGTTGTTGGCTTAATCTCATCATAAAATTTGATCGCCACATCACCATTATTAGCAATTGCTTCTTTAACTTCTTCGTTATTTCCAGCTACAGAATAAGTTTCAAACAAGAATTTCTTTGCTTCATCCAGATATCTTTCAAGGAATACTCTTTCGCCTGGACGTAGAATAATACCTGAACCGATAGAATTACCATTCAATTCAATTTTTGCTAATACTTTATTGTTTGTTGGATTGTAGAGTTCGATTTCAAACTCATCTCCGTTTTTAAGATAAACGGTATCTGTGTGTTGTTTAAGTCTTTTTTTACCCTTGGTAATAAATGACTGAGGTTGTGACAACGACGTTGTCCAAATTGATTGTTTCATTTTCCTTATATTTTTTTTGTATTTGAACCCGAATTCGTTGGTATCAATTCCAACTCAAATGCCTCAAGGACACTTCGACTTCAACCACAAGGTCTAATAATAAGTATAAAGAAATAATAAAAAAAAGGGAAGCCTTTTTAGGACTTCCCTCATACACAAAAATGAACACACAAAAACTAATTATTTTTTCTTAACGATTTCGTCAATGATTCCATATGATAAAGCATCGTCTGCTGATAACCATAAATCTCTTGATGCATCTTGTTTAACTTGTTCTCCAGACTTACCACAATACTCACCCAACAAATCAAATAGGATGTTATTTAATTTTTCCCACTCAATCATATCAATCTTGGCATCTTGAATATTACCTCTGAATCCACCAGATGATTGGTGTAACATAGTTCTAGAGAATCTCAATGAACCACGTTTACCCTTTGTACCGGCACCCAATAGAATTGATCCCATAGATGCTGCCATACCTGTATTAATAGTTCTAATATCAGATTTAATATATTCCATTACATCAACCATAGATAATCCTGATTTAACAGAACCACCTGGACTATCAATATGCATAGTAATGTCATTATTATCTAAACTATCCAAGAACATTAACTGAGCCTGCACAACTGTTGACATGTGATCATTAACTTCGCCAGATGCCCAAATAATTCTTTCAAGCATAAGTCGGCTAAAAACATCAATTTGAGTAACATTCATTTGTCTTTCTTCTAAAACATATGGTGTCATACTGTCTTCAATTTTTTGATTATAATAATGAAGATTTAATGAGCTAATACCTTTTGATTTACTATAAAGGTTAAAGTCTTGTAAAATTTTAGAGTTCATGTCTTTTAATTTTAATCCAATCAGGATAATTTACTGAATTTAGTTTTTGTTTTACAACATGCCTTGGAACATTTAAAATATTTGAAGCATTTTGTATTGAGTCAAATATACACCCATTTATTGAAACAGACAATTTTCTTGGGTTATTTTTTTTCATAAAATCAGAATGTTTTTGATTTTTTGTTCCTTTTCGTTTTTCTGATAATATTTCTTTTGTTTTATCACTATGCTTTCTACCAAACCATGGGTGGTTTTTACCGGATTGTGCATTACTGATGTTTTTTTTATGTTCTTCACTTAATGGAATACCTTTTTTAGCCAATGACATTTTTTTTATAGTATTGTCTGAAAAAACTCTACCAATATTTTTCTTACGCTTTATTTCAGATATTTTTTCTTTTTCATTTTCTGTTTTTTTTAATATCCAAGAACCTCCACCATCGCCACCTTCAGTTAAATTATAACCATTATTAAACGTATTATACTTTTTAATATAATATATTTCTTTATCCATTAATGTTTTTTCATCTACAATATTATTTTCAATTATCTCCTTAGTAAAAACATCTTTCCCATATTTTTTAGCTATTTTATTTGGTATAAGACCACCTGAAAAATAATTTTTATTAGTGCCGACATGTTTTCCGATATATTGTTTACCATTTCTACTATCTGTTAAAAGATAGATATAACCATTAGTACATTCCATAGTGATAAATAGTATGGAATCCATCATTAGTCGACTAAACTAAGAAATTTTAGTACTGATATATTCTATTGATGATACATTTTCTTCTTTCTTAATCATGATCAGATTATCTGACCAGTTTCTGATCAATGGGTTATGTGAAATAACGAAGATATGTTCAAAGTAATTCTTAATTTTCTTAAAGAACTCCCCAACCATCTCTAAATTCTCATCTGCGACCTTACCAAAGACCTCATCCATCACAACGATGTTCGGCTTAGGTAATGAAGAAACCTTCGTTAAAACGCTTCTTAATGCCAATGATGCGATTGTCCTCTCGTAACCAGATCCAGCATTTAATGGTTTAACAATTCTAGTTTCAGAATCGATCATTATGAAATCTAATTCGTTTTTATCATTAATGTTCAATTCTAAAATGAAGTAACAGCTTTCAGATAGTAATCTACTCAATTCTTGGTTGATAAGTGGTATCATGTTCTTAAGAATTGTTTTTGATATACCATTCTTACCATAAACCAATAGATATGTTTTAAACACACCTTGTAATTCTTCTTCAGCCTTAATCTTAGTGATTAAATCATTGTTAATACCAATTTTTTCTTCAAATGAAGTGATGTTATTTTTATTTCTCTCAATTGTTGTTGTTGATATTCTAATATCACCATTTAAACTTTCGATCTGTGTTCTTAATGTAACTAATTCAGTATCAATCTTTTGATTGTCTTCTAACTTTTTACGGTTTGCTTCGTAATTATCTAACTTAAGCTGTTTAGCGTTGATCTCAACCTGCTTCTGTTCAACTTCTAACTCATATCTAGCTTTACGAAGTTTATTTCTCTCGTAAGTGTCAAACTCAGTTTTTAAAGCTTCATAAGATTCAGATTGTTTCTTTAAATCTTCAAGTTCTTTGTCATTGTTTCCTCTGTCCTTGTTGATTTCTTCAATCTCTTTTTTAGTTTCCTCAATCTCATCTGTATGATCAACCTCATCTAATGGTCTATTACATTTTGGACATATCTTACCTTCTTCCAATAACTTGATATGTTTCTCTTTATCTGCTTTTTCTCTTTCACCTAAACGATTCTCCACCACCAATTGATTCATTTTCTCTTTCAATTGATTATGTTCCTCTTCAAGATAGTAACGAGATGGTTCAACAACAGAAACACTATCAACATTTTGTTGGTTTGTTTCCTTTTGTGATTTTAAAAGAGAAATTTCTTTTTCTAGTGATGTTGGATTTGTTCTAATTAACTCCTGATCAATATCATTGGATCTTAACCCAAGAATATGTTCCTTTCTTTCTTCTAATTGTTTATGAGTAATATTATACTCACCCAATAGTTGGGTACGCGTTGTTATATCATTATTAAGATTAACAATATTTTCACTATAAGATGTTATATCATTTTGTAATTGAGCAATATTATAATTGTTGCTAATTAATTTTTTAGCCCAATCATTATAAATGACTCTACACACCTCTTCTTTTTGCTTTAGGGACTCAAGTCCTAAAAATTTAGTCAGGATTTGGCCTCTAGCTGTTGGTTTGGATTCAATAAGTTCTTCTAGATTATAACCAGTTGTAAGAATTGTAGATAAAAAATCTTCCTCGGTTCCAATTGCTGACGCAATAAATGTTTCTGTTTCTCTTCTTTGTTCCCCAGTTAAATTTTCTAATTCACCATCTTCTTTTTCCTTAAAGAACTCTAATTCACTTTTAACTGTGTAGTCACCAGATCTAGATTTCTTCCTTGTTAAAGTTCTAACAATCACATACTCATCACCATCAATTGTGATATAACCTTTAACTGATACCGTATCGACATCCGTAAACTTGTTAAAAATTTCACTATTTGTTTTGGTTTTGGTTGTTGAATTAAAGAATAAAAACATCAACAGATCAACACTAGATGTTGATTTACCTCCAAAATTTCTGGGGTTAGATTCAATTACTGTAATGCCAGATAAATTTGTAAAATCAATTACATTGTTATCACCAAATGAAAGGAAGTTAGAAAATTCAACTTTCTTAATAAACCATTTATTGTATCTAACTTTGTTTTCGTTTTCTTTACTTATTTCATCATTAACACGGTTATCCAATCTGTCAACTAATTCCCATTTAATTTGAACATCGTTTTCACTTAGGAAGTCTTTCATCAATTTCTTTTGAAACTGATTATCTAATATATTATCACTTACCTCTAGGGTCTTAAGTCTAGTATCCTGCTTCTGACTTAAAGTTTTTGTGATAACTTGCACATGTGTTGTGTTGTACTTTGTTTGAAAGTACGTTTTAACACGTTTGATTCGTTCTGGTGTGAAATTTTCAGCAACGTCTTCCCACTCAACTTTTATAAAAGGATTCTCCATAAGTTAAAATTACAATTTAATTTTTAAAAACCAAAAATTACTTAATCCTGGATTCTTCAAAAAATTCCACGATACCATTAATAGCCCAAACCATCCCACACGTAGCCATTCCATCAAAGAATATTGATAGTACCCAGTGAGTTTCTAAGATCCTAGTGGATAATCCACCCAAAACTATAGACATAAAGAACCCAACCCATGTTGATGTACACATTACGCATTTTATCAAGTCACCAAAGAACTTTGAATTTTTCTTAATCCGTTCTCTTGGTACTTCGAAAATTGAACCATAAACTAAAATGGTGGTTAATCCATATCCCATGAATGCCCACAAAACAATAATACTAATCATATATTTAAATTTTATTCTTCATACAAATTATTAAGATCACTTCCTTTAAGATATCTCGCTTTATTCATTTTTTCAAGAGATTCCGTAATCTTATTTAATTCATCTTTTAATTTTTTATTTTCTTCTTTTAATTTTTTATTTTCCTCATCATTAACAACGATTTTTTCAATTGGTACCTCTTTAATAACCTCTTTTGTTATTATTTGTGTTTTACCTTTAACCTCTACCGGAACCTCTTTTATAATCTCAATAATCTTTTCTACCGGTACTTCTTTTATTATTTCAATTATTTTTTCAACCTCAATAATTTTTTCCACTTCCCTTATGACTTCTTTTTCAACAATGATTTCCTTACCTCTTGCGGTAACTGGAGTCTCACCGAATTTAAGAATGGTAAACCCTCGCTGAAATGTTTTTTTAGCAAGAGAGTCCATGTCAGTAATTTTATTTAGTTCACAATACCGAACGAACTCATCATCCAGCATTAATGAGATTTTCTTTTTCATTTTCTATGTCTTTTATGTCTGATATACTAAAATGCATAAAGGGTTTTGCATTTTGCAAATCGTGAAATTGGTAATCATTTGTATCAACATCATATACCCCATAACCATGATGATTAATTGTTTCACCAAAATTTTGTTGTATTAGTGATCCAATCATTACAGCTAAACCGCCGCTAGGTAATTTAAATGTTTGTCTTTTATGTATATCACCACACAATAGTAAGTCTAAACCAACAAAATTTAAACGGTCATAACCATCTTCAAACTTAAATCCAAGATCCGTTGACATTCCTTGTATAGCACCGTGAAATAAGCCAACGTTTAGCATATCTTCTGTGTTCTTAAAGTCTGGTCTCTGATTATGTTGATATAACGAATACACAACCCAGTTAACATTCTCATCAGGATAAACACCCATATCTCTATAGTAAACAATATTATCGTTATCTAATAACTCAACAACAGGGGTTATACTATCCATACGTTGTGTATTGTTCTCTAAAAAATCATGGTTACCAGGAATGATAACTACTTTACCATATTCAGTCAATTCCCTTAAGAACCAACTAGTTAAAAGTAATTGTTCATTTGATATATTAATTTTTTGATGCGCGATGTCACCTGCAATAACAATTCTAATTTCGTGATGCGACATACCTTCATCTTTCCAACCTAAAACTTTAACTCTAATTTCCATCAACAATTTTTCAAATTGTTCTTTATACAAATCATGCATTTGTATTGTGCGAATATGTAAATCCGCAATGTGTATTATTTTTTTTATCATGATGCTCCATATTTAAACATATCCTCAATTTCTCTACGCATATCTAGACATTTGAAAACCTTATATGTTTCGTTTCCCTCAAAGAACCAAACGAAATATAAATCACCAATCTTAAGGTTGGTGTTTTTTTCAATCATATATTTGTAAAGACTTGTCTGTAAGCTATAGCTATTGAATTCACACTCTTCTAAATGTGAAATTGGCCTTTTGAATCTATTACCAAAAGCACTCTTGGTATTGATTGCTTTGTTTGTTTTCCAATCCCATATCTGTAATTGATTTGTTTTTTTGTTCCAAAATAATTGATCAATCATCCCGCAAATACCCAATTCTTCGTCACCAACAATAAACTCATTTTTAATCGGTACCAGATTAGCTCGGCTATCTTGATAGAATTGATCAAATAGCTTAACACATTTATCATATGCTGGCCTAACAATATCTTCACCAAATCTATTCAACGCTGGTGCTGGATCATAAGGAAATATCTTATTATTCCAATGATTCTCAGCATAATCATGTACAGCACTACCTTTAATGGTACTGTAATCTCTTTTGTGATCCCACTCCGATAATACCTCTTCTTTAATTAACCCATGCTTTTTTGCATATTTTTCCGCTTGACCATCACTATCGAATTTGTTTTTAAACTGTCCAATAAATGTTGTTGCTGATGTTAATAAACGATCACCAATGTAATAATGGTGAGGTTCATCATGATATTTGATGTGATCAAATTTGTTTAATTCTAATAGTAAATCCATGTTAGTCTAATTGTATTTTATTTAAATTTTCAAAGTTTCCTTGTAAATCAGCGATATCTTTATCTTCTGGCATTTTAACCACCCATACTTTTAAAAATAGTTTCCCATTGTTTAACCTATGAAATAATTTTTCTGCATCGTTCCACGCGTCACCATCTAGTACTATTATTAATTCTTTTGCTTTTTCATATATTTTAGAATATAAAAATTCTCCCATAACCTTACCTAATAAGGGTATTGAATTTGGAACAAAAATACTATCAAAAGCCCCTTCAACTAAATAAATGGGTTCATCCCAGTTTACTAAATGTTCGTTAAAGATAATGATTTCTTTTTGAACATCAGGATTTTTATATTTCATTTTAGTTCTAGGTAGATATGACCTAGCAATAAAATAATTTAATTTGTTCTCAGAATCATATGATGGAATGATAATTCTGTTTGCATATTCACCGTCATATGCAAAACCAATATTATATTTCGCTAGCATCTCATCAGTTATATTCCTACTTCTGATATAGTTATATGCCTTTTTATAATGATGTGTTAATTTTAACCCTAATGACGCCGTTATAAATGATATAAATTCATTAGGTAATCCCTTTAGAATCTTTGGTTTAGGTAGTGTTGTATCAACCTCTTCAGGTCTCATTAATTCATAAAACTGAATTTGTTTTTTGTTACCATATTTTTTAATTAGTCGATATAAAGGCCCCTTTGTGTTATTTGTTTCACTACAAGACCAGCATTTATATACCCCTAATTTGTAATTGATTTCTAAGTTACCTTTACCGTCACCCTCATCTAAACCCTTGATTTCATAAGAACACACGGGGCAATCAAAGGATATTTGACCTTTGTGGTCATTATGTAGCTTGTAATCCCCTAGCATATCTTCCAGGATTTCAATAATAGGTTCGAATTCGGTGTCAATTGTTGCCATGGGTTAAATATAGATAAAATATTTGACAAAAAAAAATCCCCAGAGACACCACCCTCTGAGGACTAAACCAAAATGCAGTTATTCACCACATTTCCGCCTACTTACTTAAATATAAGTAAATTTCTTTTAGTTATGAAACATTAGTTGCCATATTTTTTTTCTTTACCTGACCAACTGGATAATATGATGTTTCACCAATTCTAATTGAATCGATTCTGTTTCCTGTTTTTGGATTTAATATAATCGATCTTTTACCAAAACTACTATCATAAATTACGTCTTCTAGGACGATCTTCCCATCTTTCATTCTACTAAATGTTTTTTGTTCTGTCATATTCTTTTTTTTAAATAAATTTATTCTGTTTCTTTTATCATATTAATGTAACCAATAACTGCAGTTGCGGCATCGGCCATATCATAATTTTCTTTTTTCAATACGTTTAATTTACCATATAGCCATTTAACATCTGGGCACACTGCATTTACATGTTCCCAAATCACATGTTTCTTATCTATATCTTTTGCGTAGCCACCAAATAAAACATTTCTACCTTTATCATTAGGGCCAACTAGATCGGGGAATGCAAATTTTCTTGCGTTGTATGTTGAAATAAAAGTTGGAACAATTCCAAAAATATCATACACTGATCTACACACCATCGTGTTGTAACGTAATAATGTACCAACAGTATAGACGTTATTTGAGTTTAATAAAGGTTCTTCAATAATAACCTTAACTATACCCATGTTCTTATAGTCCTCTAATTTTTTATGAAACGCCTCAGCTTTCTTAAGTAATTCTTCTAATTTGTCTTGGGGCTGTGGTTTAATCTTTGGAGAAAAATGCGTCAACTCTAACAAGTTTTTACCTGTCAAATCAAATAACGCAAACCCAATAGTTTTTGTGCTAATATCTAGCCCAAGGATCTTGGACTTGTTTTTAAGTTTTACTTCCATATATCAATTATATGGAAAAATAAAATTATTGTAAAGCCTTTTAGAAATCTAATCTAACAGAAAACACTTGATTTCCAATTCTTTGGATTGGTTTCGGGGTCTTAGCCATTACTAACGGTTCTTTATTATCATTTAATAAAGCAACTTCAGTGATTCTTTTTTGTTGACCAGTAACATATGTTGGATTTTGTGTGGTAATAAATTGTGAAGATGGTAGATTTACCATAAAATTTAAAACCTGAACATCTGTTGCTCTAGTTAACTTAATACTACCTGGAAATGGTTGAGGGTCACCAAATTGTGGTGATGTTGTTTGTGTTTTATCAGGTAAACTTCCTAAGAATGATTCAATATTATATGGTGTTCCGGCAGTTATCATATCACCGGTTACAACAAATTGATAACCACACATATTTGTTTTATTTATTAAATTACCCACAGTGTGACCAGATATTTGAGATGTTAAATCAATTAAGGTCCAATCGTTTGGTGAAGGTTTTTCTCCAGGTTGTGGCACTTGTACTAATGCGTAAAACTTATTAGCTGTGAAACCTGTAAATTGTGAACTATCACTTAGAAATTTAAATTCACCAGTATTAAACTTAAAACCAATATTAGAATTTGTTGATCCAGTAATTTCACCATAGTAATTACAATGCATACCAGTAATACCTGTTGTTGAGGTATTTTGAAACATATAAGTTACCCAAGCGGTTTCACCAGATAGAATAACCGGATCTAAATCATAGAATGTCGGTAAGTCAACTGGTACTGTGCTAAATCTTGGTGCTGGTAATGTCCACTTTCTATTTGTTTTGTATTCTAATGCCGCAACCAATTCTTGATCATCAAAAACAATTATTTTCTTATCAACGAATACTTTACCAACATTAACACCTTGTTGATCGACTAAGAATCTAAATTTAAGGTTATTAGTGTTTGGTTTATTATTTACCGCGGATGATACATAATAATCAGTTGTACCCATAGTAAATACTGCTCCAATTGTAGACCCAGTGTTTCTGTGATATAATAAAAATGGGATATAAACTTCGAAATATTCTGCGTCAGATATTTGTTCTCCATATAATGTTTGATTATCGATTGTTCCATGAGCAATATAGTCATCATATTTAAAGAATCTTTCTGGATCATTAACAATATCACCCAATTCAGAAAAATGAATAACAGCTATTGCTCTTTGGTTAGCTGGTTTAACATCAACTTTTTCTCCAAATGTATTTGTATATGATGTTGGATTAGATATTGTGCCACCAGTTGTATTTGTAAATGTTTGACCTGTGTTTGATGTGTAACCAAGATATTCTTTTAATGATGCGAATTGAGATCCAGTATAACCAGAAATATACTCATCATCACTTAATGTGTCTAAACCAGCTGGCTCGTCAGTCCAAACTAAATCTAATTGCCATGGATCGTGTTGTGCTAAATTATCAGGTGCTACTGGTGAACAAACATCAGCAACTTCAGTTTCTTGTGGATACTCTAATTTACATTTATTACAAACCACTCTAGCTGTTCCTGTTTGTCCAGAAAAATTAGGCATATTTCTATCCAAATAAATTTCATTTGCACTAGTACCAGTTATTTTATAAACTAAACTTTGTGTATTTCCACTTATGGTATATTCCGATCCAACAAAATCAGCTTTAAAAACTAATGTAATATATTGGCATTCTGAAAAATCTGTGGCTCCAGTAACTGATAAGATACTTCCACCACCAATTACAGATAAATCTATTTTTTTGCTTAAACATTCAATAGTTGAACCTGTGCATGGATCAGCATTATATGGTACATACTGTGAAACAAATCCAGCAGGACCCATTGGATTTTTTAACGTGTCAACATATGATTGTTGTGCTGCATTACCAAAATTAATTGTTTCATTAGCATCAATTAGGTATGGATACTTAACATGTTGATCGCCGTCAACTGGCGCAAAAATTCTTTGGTGTGGGGCTCTAGTTCCACCGGTTATTGCACCAGTGAATCCACTAAATTTACCATTATAGTCAAACTCAGAATCTCCGATCTGAAAATATTTTATATTAAAATTACCTTCAGCAATAGATTGTCTACCTCTTCTTGTTATTCTTGCAGATAAGAACTCTGAATTATTACTATTTAAAAAACTCATATTTTATGTCCATTTTTGTTTTAATATTATGCTTGAGAACTACCACCACAACTTGTTAGATATTGTACACTAGTTACTTCACCAGTACTAATAATTTGTATTGAATAGTATGGTAAATCATTTGTATTAGATTGACTATCAGTACCTAAAGCGTAAAATAATCCACCTCCGTCAAATGGTGTGTATTCTGTATCTGCATACACAATAGTTCCATATAAGCTATTAGGTGATGTTGTTACACCATAGAATTGAGCATTGGTTGTATAGTTGTTTTCACAATGACCATTAAACGTTGATAATCCTTGTGATCTAAATAATCCATATAACACTACCGATGTTGGTGTTGGACTAGGAGTCGGTGTTGGTGTTGCGGTTGGTATAGCGCCACATTGAATAACGTTATTTATATATCCTGTTGGTCCAATTGTCATTGTATACTTTGAACTATTTGCCAATACCGCATAATATGTTCCGTCACCAACAAATGTTGTAACACATACGTTTGTATCATATGCATAATCACCATTTGCAGGTATTGTATGTCCACTTAGATAAAGTGTTACGCTGTTTGTTGCAATATCTGATTCATACATTGCACAAGGTGCTGCGCTACCGCTAAATGTTGATCCAGTATGTACTAAAATTGAAACCCCAGGTGTTGGTGGTGGTGCAACATACGCATTTGGTGTATCAGAACAAGTTTGATATTCTGATGATGCTTTGGTACCCTCTAATGTACCCGCAGGACTTGGCTGTGCTATTTGATAATTAATTACTTGATAATAATATCCACCAGCAGAGTAGAATATTTCACCAACTTGTATTTGTGATTGTGTGAACGCATTTAATGTCCATCCTGTTACTGTATTAGGCGCAGAATCACAACGACTTAATTGTAAATAATATGGTGTTTCAGTTGCTGTTGGTGTTGGTGTTGCTGTTGGCCCAGGACCAGCTGTTGCTGTCGGGGTTGGTGTTGGTACAACTGTAGTTGCTGTTGGTGTTGGCGTTGCTGTTGGACCAGGACCAGCTGTTGCTGTCGGTGCTGGTGTTGCTGTCGGTGCTGGTGTTGCTGTTGGGCCAGGGAAACCTGAAACTTGTAAGTTTTGTGTTGTTCCACTACAAGCACCTACAGGTTCTACTTTAAGCCATGTTTTACCATCGGTTATTCCGGTAACTATATAAGTTGGGTTAAATGATGACACAGGAACATTACTGTAGTTCGATAATGCGGTGCATCCACTATTATTACCTGTACATTCGTATAGTTTAACAGATGTTATTCCTATACCTATTGTTGAACCTAAACTTACTAATGCTGTATATGCCATATTCTATAAATATTATATTTTAATTTAACTACTTCCTGCGGTGTAATATTCAACGGTTATTGTTCCAACTTTTATATCTAACGTGTCAGCATAAGATCCGCCAAGACTACAGTTAGTATTATCCCCATATATTAACGTTACTGAAAAAGATACTGTTGATGATGTTACCGGTAGTGTAACCCATGTGCCTCCGTTAACTCGATACTGAACAGTAGCATTAGGTGTTACCTGATTATTACTTGCGTCTTTAAATGTTAACTGCATTTCAGTTGATGTGGTCTCAGTATAGTATGAGGACTGTGGACTTTGACACTCACCTCCCGTATTTGAGAATTGTGATGGCGCGAAATCAATGTTAGCAACATTAATATTACCTCCTCCGGTATTTCCATTACAATTACAACCCGTATCAGCTATTGTATAACCTAAATCATTATAAACCACAGAAGTAAATTGATCTGCCTGTGTTACAAGGAAGCATACTGGAGTTCCAGCAATGTTCACCGTAATTGTATTTCCACTTACCACCGTTGGTGCAGTTGCTGACCATATTGTAACGCTACCTGTGGTATCACATCTATCACCAGTAATCATATATTTTTGAACGACACTGTTACATGCTGTGCAATTGGTGTATCCACTAAATGTAGGTGGGAATGTCGCTGGTCCAGCATCACTAATTTGATATCCAGTGATACCTTCGGTTTCAGGATCTTCAATAACAAATTGCGGACCTAAGTTTGCATTTAATGTCATGCATATACGCGAACCTGTTGCTGTTCCTCCGCTATACATTTGTATTCCATAAACATTACCCATGGTAAATCCACCTAATAAAGAGTATGCTATTACATTTGCACCGGTATCACATGTAACACCACTGTATCCGGTTATTGTAAATCCGGTAAATGGTGGATCACATGATGTACAAGCAGCATTACCGATACCAACAGCTGTATAATTATCTAAATTAACTGTCCATCCTGTAACATATTGGGTTTCAACAGCAATAACAGATAAACATTGTGAACCTATTGTATACACCGTACCTTCCGTTATTCCAGTTGAACTTCTAGCAATCGTTGTTCCCACATACCCACTACCAAAACCACAAGGGTCTAATGGATTAGATACGGTATATGATGTTGTTGCTGGGTTTTGTAATGAAAGTGTTCCAATTTCTGCTAATGTAGCACAACCTGGCACCTGTATTGGTGCACTAAATCCAGTGATTGTTGATGCGGTATATGAATATCTCATATCCGTACAATCACCCATTGCATAATAATAATATGTTGGATCAACATTAACATTAGTTGTTGACGTTGGCGTTGGCGTTGGTGTAGGTGTATTAGTTGGTGTATTAGTTGGTGTGGCAGTTGGATTAGGTGTTGGGGTAGGCCCAATAACAACCGTTGCTGTTCCACCAGAGAAATCACACGGAGGTGATGACGGTGTTGGTGTTGGTGTTGGCGGTGGTACAAATGATGCTGAACCAGCATTAGGGAAATAACAATAATTTATACAATTATCATAAACTTCTGCTTCATTTGTAAATATATTTTCAATAACATAATTAACATCACCAGTATCACCAGTATATGTTAATTTAAACCAATATTGTGTATCAAACGATGCATCTGTAAATATAATTGGGTTATCAGTATAATTTCTAGAAGTACTAGCGGGATATAATGATCCATAAGATGTGTATCCTGTTGCTATAACAGATTCATCACCAGCAGTCTTACCTATCTTATATGATAAGGTAAACGCTTTGGGTGAATTGATCCCATATAATCTTATATTTAATCCCATATTACTATAAATACAATAATTAAAAATTTAAATAAAAAACCCCTTTAAATAAAGGGGTTTTAATTTTATTAAAAATAAATTTAGTTAAGGTGTCACACCACCGCCACAAGCGTTATTTCCACCACATAGTTGAACACTAGAACTAACTACCCCATCAAATCCTGCAATTTGCATTATATAACCAGAAGTATGATAGTAATAACCTACTGATGCATAGTTACTTGGATCAGCAACATTTTGTGTGTATAAAGTACCCTGTAATGATGCTAAAGCATTAAAACTAGATTCAGTACCATAGAATATTGAATATGAAGGGTTTCCGTTGAATTGACTACATGCATTATTACATGAATTGTATGGACCCTGAAGTTGTAATGCATATAATGTTGCACCACTACCTGTTGCTGTTGGTGTTGGTGTTGGGCTTGGCGCCGTAACATACCAAGGTTGTGTTGTTGAACATGTGCCAGTACTAGCAATTGTACCACCTGTTAATGTTTCATAAACTGTATTAATTGAATAACCAGTTGTTAATTCTGTTTTTGTAACACCAGTTGCTAACCAATATGATGTACCTGCGCTAGTTGTACCCGAAATGTTAAAAGGACCAGCAACAAATGTTGCTCCTGTATAACTTGGACTTAATGTGAATGTAATTTGCATTGTCTTCTTTTTTTATTATAAATATCTGTTTATTTTGTTTTTTTTAAAGTATCTGTCCTGGACCTCCTCCAGTACAATCATTACATGTATTATATATCCCTGAATATTGCCCATCAATCAAGTGTAGTGTTTCAGTAGAACACACGGTGTCTGCTAAATAATTTATTTGGTAACATATATTATCTATTTTAACAGATTTTCCTAAGAATTGACTTGGTAATAAATCAGGAGATGTCATAAGAAGAAGACCAGAATTACCACAGTTTAGCACTTCATACCTATAGAATGTTACTGGTGGTGAAATGGCTGTTACTCCACTATTTGTTACACAACCATTAGCATCTGTAACTTCTAGGCAATAACCATATGATGTTAAGTCGCTAACATTAAATGTTGTACCATACGTGGAAGTGCTATATGTTCCAACCAAATCTCCTCCACATGTATTATATGGTGAACTTGTATCAACATATAATCTATATGTTTTAGGAAATACTCCACCAGATGATGACAATTCTAAAACTCCAGAACTTGGAGATGAACATGTTGGGTTAGTAATAATTATTAATGACGCCGTTTGTGCGGTTGGTTGACTTATTCCTTGACCATATCCCGCAACACAACCATTTGCATCTTTAACATACAGTGTATATGTATCTGACACTAAACTACTAAATGTTTTTGGTGGATAATAATAATTGTAACCATCAATTGATACTTGTCTAGGTGACGAACCACCATTTAATGTTGCAACAGCAATAGAACCATCTGATCCACCATTACATGAAACATTGGTAACTGTTACTGATCCGAGTTCTGGTGTTGATACTGTTAAATTGTATGAGACTATTGCAAAGCAACTATTATTATCAATTATTTGTATAGAGTGATTGCCACTAGCTAAATTACTAAATGTGTGTGATGCTTTAAATGTTGTTAATGATGAGTATGGTGCGCCATTACTACTAATATCATATTTGTACCCCGATGCATTTGGTGTACCGCCACCACCCTGAATTGTTAACGATCCGTTTGTTGAGTTATAACAAGTTGGGAATGACGCTGAAGTAATAGAACCAGATACTGCCGATGGTATAGTTACGGTTGCTGAATATGTTTGAACACAACCTGAACCATCTTTAATGTAAATTGTGTATGTTCCACCACCTAATGATGAATAACTTACTGGTAAGTTTGCATATGTACCACCTGAACCAAGTTTAGCTTGATATCCTGAACCTGAACCACCATAACCACCAGAAACATTGATTGTTCCTGTTCCTGCGTTACAATCGGGGTTGCTTACTGATATTGTTGCATTTGGTTCGGATCTAGATAATAATACATAATCATATGTTATACAACCATTACTATCTTTGACATATATTGTATAAAATCCGGTACCCAAACTACTAAAAGTCCCGCTAGATTGATAGTTTGTTCCATCTTTTGAATATGTATAACCACCCGTTCCACCAGAACCTGAAGCCGATGCTGATCCATCACTACCATTCCAACATGTTGGATTTGTACCAGATACTGATATAGATACCGCGCTTGGTTGTGTTACTGTTTGATTGTATGTTTGAACACAACCCGAACTATCTTTAATATATATTGTATATGTACCAGAAGATAAACTAGAATACGTTACTGGTAAATTTGCGTATGTTCCTCCTGAGCCATTTTTTGCTTGGTAACCAGTTCCTGACCCACCAGTACCACTACTCACCGCTATTGAGCCATTTGATCCACCATTACATGAAACATTACTAATACTATATGACGCTGCTGGTACACTTCTATTAATGTTTCTTGCAATTGTTGCAATACACCCATTAGCATCTTTTACGTAGCCAGTGTAGTTTCCATTTGGTAAATTATTAAAAGTACCACTTGATTGATAGTTAACACCATCAATTGAATATGTGTATGGTGATGTTCCTCCGCTACCGAAGAACGCTACTTGCCCATCACTATCGTTAAAACAAGTTGGTGCGATATTTGTATCAGAATTAGCACTAACTGGAGTCGCTGGTTGAGTTATAGTTACACCAAAACTATTAACACAATCAGAACTATCTTTAACATATATTGTATATGCACCAGAAGATAAACTAGAATACGTTACTGGTAAATTTGCGTATGTTCCTCCAGAACCAATTTTTGATTGATAACCGGACCCCGAACCACCACTACCATTACTTACTGTAATTGAACCTGTTGTTCCATTGTAACATGCCACATTTGATTGTGATATCGTTGCACTTACTTGTGTTCTATTTAAACCAGTTGTATTTGTTCTAACACACCCATTAGCATCTTTAACGTATGTTGTATATGTGCCATTTGCTAAACCAGTAAATGTTAAACCAGCTTGATATGTTGAACCATCAATTGAATATGTGTATGGTGCGACACCTCCACTAACACTAGATAATGTTATTGAGCCATTTGAATCACCATTACATGTTGGCGGTGTCCCACTTGCAGTAAAAGTTATTAATGATGGTTGTGTTATTGTAAGTGATGTTAATTGACCAACTTCATTATTTGAATCTTTAACATATAATTCATATGTTTGAGCTGTTAAACCTGTGAATATATTACTTGATTGATAGGTAGACCCGTTTTTTGAATATGTATAACTACCTGAACCACCACTTGGACTGGTTATTGTTATTGTACCATTAGATCCTCCATTACATGAAACATTTGTTGAAGATCTAGATGCTGTTATAACAACATCTGTTATGTAAATATACATTGAAACATCAACATATAACCCTAAAGCATCTGTTGATCTAACTCTTATAAGATATGTATTTTTTGTTTCGTAATCAAATACAAATTTAGATTTTAAAGTATTGCCCACAATAGTAAAACTACCATTATCTGGATAAGAACTATTATCGGTAAAAACATATGTAAATGTATCTCCAGCATCAGGATCATATGTTGAAAAAGTACCAATAGTTGTTCCCGTTGCAACATTTTCAGATATTGAAGACGATGATAAATCAATACCTGTTGGTGCTTCGTTTGCATTAGTTACTTGTACCATTACAATAGCATCATATGTCAAACCTCCAGAATCTGTTGTTCTTACGTTTAATTGATATGTGCTTTTTGTTTCAAGATCAAAAACTTCTTTTGACGTTAATACACCACCAGAGCTTAAATCAAAACTATTATTATCTGGATATGAACCAGTATTAATTAATGAATATGTAAATGTATCGCCAGCATCAACATCCAAAGTAGATAATGTTCCAGCTGTTGTTCCAATGGCGCTGTTCTCAGGTATTGAACCAGAAATTTGAATTCCATATGGTGCTTCGTTTACATTATCAATATAAATTGTAAATTGTTTATCATAATATTGCCCAACACTATCAGTGGTGCGAATTGCTACTGTATATGAAGTCGTTGCCTCATAGTTGAATGATATTGAACTATATAACCCATTAGTACTAATAGTAAAAGGGGCCGAATTTACTATAGAATATATATGTGTATCACTACTATCACCTGATGTTGTTGATAAATAACCAACTAATGTTCCAATTGAAGAATTTTCATTTATTCTATTGTGACTTAACGATATATCTGTTGGCGCATAATTAACTGTTGTATCAATTAAAAATAAACAATTAGGTGTCGCTGTTGGACTTGGCGTTGGTGTTGGTGTTGACGTTGGTGTTGGCGTCGGTGTCGAACTTTCAGTTGGTGTTGGTGTCGGCGTTGGTGTAGCTGTAATAATATTAGTATCCACACCAAATTCGCAGTTTGGTGTTGGAGACGGTGTTGGCGTTGGACTAGGACTTGGTGTTGGGCTAGGCGTTGGTGTTGCTGTTGGACTTGGGGTTGGTGTTGGTGAGGATGTTGGAGTGGGTGTTGGTAAAATAGTCTCATCAATATTTGATTGACACTCCGCAATAACCCTGGCATTAGTATTGTATACAATTATTTTAGTGGCCTCATCTGGAACACTAATATGTAAACCTAAGTTTACTGTTAATTCTGTAAGTGTAACCCCTGTGGCAAGAAATGATGTATCAAAATTAGTTGCAAGATTTGCCGAATTAACTTGGTCATAATAAACATTATATGGACCTAAGTCACTACCAGAAACAATCTTTACGTAAAACTTCTTTGCCATTATTATTTATTTTCCGCAACCACAATCAGATTCGTTATTTGTTGTGATTATTGATTTTACAACACTATTAAAATAGTTTTTATTTTTTTCAATGAAATCATTTGCTTTTTCTATTAATAAACCATTATCCTGATCATCTATATAGCTAATAAACATTTCATCGTTTAAAGTAAATAGTTCTTTAACCATAACTTTAATACCATTTAATGTAAATAAATCATTTACATCGATAGTATAACCACCATTTGAATATGTTAAAATTTTATTTGTTATTATTACTTCCATATTATGATATTACCCCAGTACATGGGTTTATAGTTAAGAAATTATTATTTGGACAGCCACTATAAATTGTTTCTGTATTAAGCTTCATTGTAATCCAAGTTACATTTGTGTGACAACCACCCAGACCCCAACCATAATCCACATTTAACGGTGTGGCACATACTAATGAAAAGTTTATATTACCACCTGTGGACGATGCTGCAATATCTTGAGCTTGTTGCGTTGTTAAGGTTAATGAATTATATCTAGCAGGACCACTTGTTACACCAGCCGGATAGTTGAATTGATCGTTAGAACCGCCAGTATTACTTAAATAAACCGTTCCGATTGTAATGTTATTACCTCTTAAGTAAAATGTTGCAGCATTACAACCATGGCCACCAGGACACGGGCCTACTGTTGGGCTATATTGAACAATAAATTCCATATTAGCCAAACAGTTAACCACTTCAGTTAACTCTGGTGTTACAGTTGTATCCAAAGCACAATCAATAGTTGCTGTTGGTGTTGGACTTGGCGTTGGTGTAGGACTAGTTGTTGGTGTTGGACTAGGCGTTGGAGTTGGCGTGGCCGTAATGATATTCGTATCAACCCCAAAATCACAATTTTCTGTTGGTGTTGGTGTTGGTGTTGGTGTTTCAGTTGGACTAGGACTCGGTGTAGGACTAGGACTTGGTGTTGGGCTAGGACTAGGTGAAGGACTTGGTGTTGGAGTCGGTGTGGCTGTAATAATATTAGTATCAACTCCGAAATCACAATTTTCTGTTGGAGTTGGAGTAGGTGTTGGGGTTTCTGTTGGACTTGGACTTGGTGTTGGAGTAGGCGTTGGAGTTGGGGTTGCTGTTACCACATTAATATCCATCCCAAAATCACAATTTTCTGTTGGGGTTGGAGTAGGTGTAGGTGTTTCCGTTGGACTTGGGCTTGGTGTTGGGCTTGGTGTCGGTGTCGGGGTAGCTGTAATAATATTGGTATCCACACCAAATTCACAATTTTCTGTTGGTGTCGGTGTTGGTGTTGGGCTTGTTGTTGGAGTTGGTGTAGCTGTAATAACATTAACACCCATCCCAAAATCACAGTTTGGTGTAGGACTTGGCGTTGGTGTAGGACTCGTTGTTGGAGTTGGGGTTGCTGTAATAATATTAATACCCACCCCAAAATCACAGTTTGGTGTTGGACTAGGTGTTGGAGTTGGCGTGGCAGTAATAATATTAACCCCCATTCCAAAATCACAGTTTGGTGTAGGACTAGGTGTTGGAGTCGGTGTTGCTGTAATAATATTAACACCTAAATCAAACTCACAGTTTTCTGTTGGCGTTGGGGTTGGGGTTGGTGTTGCGGTAACAACATTTGAGGTTACCTCAAAAGCACAATCTGAAGTTGGTGTAGGAGTAGGTGTTGGTGTAGCTGTAACTATATTAACACCCACACCAAAATTACAATTAGGTGTTGGACTAGGAGTAGGGCTAGGAGTTGGTGTGGGACTAGTTGTTGGTGTCGGTGTTGGTGTGGCGGTTGGTGTTGGAGGTAACGGACAACTACCTAAATTAAGGTTTATTGATGTTACACTACTTGTTCCATTAATTGTCCAACCAGTATCTGGTAGATCTGTTGTTGTATAATTTCTAGGTTCCCCACCATATGGCCAAGGGTTTATTGTCCAATAATCACTACCATTCCATCTTACATTACATGTAACGCCACTAAGGCTACCTTGCCATGAAGGTTTTCCGTTATAATGTCCGTTATATGTAAAAGTAGTTAACATTTTTTATTATATTTTAACACGCGTATGAGTCTGTAACATTACCATTATTATCTATTTTTAATTCTGTTCCGGAACTTGATGGGTCGTTGCTACCATAATATTTATTTTGTCCATAATATGGTACTGACATACTGGCTTCAGAATAGAATCTAGTTACTGCGGTCCAATCTGAGTTGTTACCATATGCTGTATATGGATATGGACCAGACAATTCTGTGCAACCTTCTGTCGATGGATTGGTTTGTCCAGTACTAATATTATAAATTGTAACAGGACATGAAATTGCGTTAAATGTATATGAAGTTAATGGGGTGAATTCAGTTACTATACCATTAACAACCTTAATTATGTTAGATACATTTCGGTCTATATTTCCTGGAAAATCTGTTTGTACCGCCGTAAAATTACATGAGCTACAGAAATTGTATGTAATATTTCCACTATATATTTCTGTTCCAACACCTAATGTTTGAGATGATGGATATGCATATTGTGACCCACCATAACTTGAATTAGGACTTATCAGTACATGATTTATATAATCTGCAACTTCTTGTGGTGTGTTATTCAACCAATAGATATTATTTTCACATATCCTTCCATTAGTGTAGAACCAGGTTGTATTAAATGATTGGGTTGCTGTTGGTGTTGGTGTTGGAGCAATAGCTGTTGCTGTTGGTGTTGGGGCGATAGCTGTTGCCGTTGGTGTTGGTGTTGGTGTTGACGTTGAACCGCAAGTGCCACAATCATCTTCCTCATCACAAGAAATATCTGAACAATAGACTACTGTAATTCCTGGAACAGGTCCTTCAACCGAACCTGTTACTACACATTCTGTTACTACATTAATTCCATTTGTTAGATTAACGTTTGGAACAAGTTGAGAGATTGGGCTTCCACCGCAAGGAGTAAGTGTTATATACAAATCGTCGTTTGTTGTATTTGTTAATCTAATACACATACAAGTAGGGGTACTAGTTGGTGTTGGGGCAATAGCTGTTGCCGTTGGTGTAGGTGTTGACGCAATCGTTGTTGATGTCGGGGTTGGTGTTGCAGTTGGTACAATAGCAGTTGCTGTCGGTGTTGCTGTTGCACCTGTGAATACAATATCAACACAGAAGTCATCAGCAGGTGTTGCTGTTGGTGTCGGTGTTGGTGTGCTAGTTGGTGTTGCTGTTGGCGGAATCGGCGTTGCGGTTGGTGTCGGAGTTGGCGTCGCAGTTGAACTAGGTGTTGGTGTTGGTGTAGATGTTGGTGTTTGTGTTGGTGTTTGTGTTGGTGTTGGTTGTGGTGTTATTATTGGGTATGATCCAACGCATGTATATGCTGGAGAACCAGTAATTACGTTTGAATAATTTCTTTCTAGTGATGCGATTGATGGTACTGTTGTACAATACTCATTAGTATAATATTGTTGCATTGATGAACTAACTATTTCAAATCCAATGTATTCATGTTCAAGTAATGCTAAGTAATTTGAATTACCATTAAATGTAATTAAATTTGTTGGTAAACTACCTGTAACATTTATGTTATAATACATATTAATATTACAGTAATTTAAGTCAACAGCAATTACTTCAATTAGTTCACCTTTCTCTGTTATAATATAATCACCAGTATCATAATAATCTGATGGATAATTACAACATGGCTCTATTGGTGTTTCGGGTTTTATTTGTAAGAATTCTGGTGATCTAGTATCAAATACATAGCCACTTCTTTTTGTTATATTACCATCAGTTTCATCAACCTCTTTGTTTGTATAAACTCTAAATTTACTTGTTGGTAGTACTTCAAAAACAACTGTTGTTCCGCTAACTGTCCTTCCACTAATAACACTAGTTTTAACTGAACCTAAAGAATCAATTCTAGATACTGTATATGTTGTGTATGAATATGAGAAGGAATAATTATTACTTAATTCTGCGGCTTCAAATGCACCACTTGATAATGTTGAACATGGAAGATATGTTGCAGAAACAATTGTATTTCCAGACACAATATCTTTAACGTCTTTTTTAACTAAAGTTCCTGCAGTAATATAACTTTGAATATTAGCTGGAGTTGTTGAGCTATTGATTGTTGCACCACTTAGTACTAAAACTTTTGTATCATGCTTTAATCCATAGTTGTATGAATTTCTATATTGAACTCTAGGATGTATAGTAAAACCAGTATTAACAACTATTGGTTGATCTGGGGTTTCTGTTGGGAATTCAACATATTGTAAATTTAATCCATCAATTCTCACTTTTTTATCACAATTGGCTGCGTCAGTGAATAATAAATCTATTATTTCATCTTCGTACACATTTGATATTTTAAACTGACATGTATTTCCACTAACCTGTGCAAATGTTGTGTCAGTATATGTTGAACTATATCCACCATACGCATTTATAATTGGAATTGAATTTCTTTGTACGTAAATTCCCCAACCATACGTTTCACCAGATTGAACAGTTGCACCAGTAATATTAACAATAATATCTGATTTTAATTTACATTCTGTTGATCCTGTATAAACTGGGTATAAAACACCGTCAGGGCAAACAGTTGTAAATTCTAAATCTAAACTACACTTAGGTAGTGAGTATTGATAATCGGCGTCAAAATAAAAATCTAAATATCTTTTTTCTAAACAGCCTGAATTACTATGTGCAATAAACTTAACTTTTTCAACACCATCATTATCTGTGAAAAATTCATAAGATACTAATTGTGTATAACCAGAGCAATTAGCACCACAACCGTAAGTTACACCACTATATGGTGATTCGGTTGGTAAATGGCCAGCAACTGGATCATTGTATGTTGAATTTATTTTATCAACTAAAGCAATTACCGCGTTTTTCCAAAGTGTTTTTGTTGTTGAAACATTTAATTTAACCCAATTTTTATAATCACAAATTAATGGGATACTAGTTGATGAACTTGTTAATACACTGCAGCTGTTTGTTGCGGTATATCCAGTATCAAATAACGTGCTACCAGTTATTTTAACTTGTGATGTTGTTCCACTATATTCAATACCGTCAATATCCATCTTTAATGTGAACGTCACACCAGTAAGGTACATTAAACCTCTAAGGTGGTCCGGTTCACCAACAATTGTTTCTAAGTCCTCTTCAATAAAGGTTTCAAAATCTGGATATAAATTCTCAACTATTTCAATTGGTTTACAAGGTTTTCTATATGAAAACTTTGGTCTAGCAAAAATATTGTTTTCTATTAAATTACCGCCCATCCATAATGTTGTTGATGGTATAATTTGTTCTAAAACATTTGACCAATATGGACTCATTTGATTAACAAAATCTGTTGAATCAACCATGTCATATGGTGTGTACCCAGAAGATGTCAATTGATTAATATAATCTTGATACACATCTTCTAGATGAATATAATTTTTCTTATATTTTACTAAGTTTGAGATAACTACCTGTTTTGAGAAAGTATTTTCAAGATATTCAGCAAAGCTTACGTCACTTTGTACTTCTAAACTATTCTTTCCAAATACCACTTCTAATTCTCTAGACTTTCTCCATATATCATAATTGCTCGCGTTAGCTGGGCTAACAAACACACTGATATTTTTTCTGTTTAGAATTAAACCGGTACTTGTTAAATCATCAACAACTTGGCTTTTGACATTATCTATTTTACTTTCTAATGTGTAACCATAATCTAATCCTGGGAATGTTCTATATATGTCAAAAAATTCTTCACCATAAGAATATGGTTTTGATTTTGTTTTAATTGTTTTTGTTCTACCTGTTAATATGAAATCACCGTCAACAAATGTACCACTAGAGTTATCTGTATCTATAATGTCCGAAGATCTATGATCTAAACTAACATTATGCCATCCAGACCCCATTTGGAAAAATATATTATCCTGATTTGTTGTTGGGGTTTTTGGTAAAAATGTGTCAGTATCGATTGGATAATCAGTAGTATTACTGAATGTTGTCATTCCGGTTATTGCACGTAAGCTATATGTGTATGTTGTTGAATTAAACGTTACATTATTATTTACCGCAACATTATTAATGACATTAAAAATATCATCTTCTGTCGAGGTTTTAGAAATTGCAGTTTTTACATTATAAACATACTCATTGATTTTAATCATCGGATCTGGAGCACCAATGAATTTTAAGAAAAACTCAATACTACTTCTTGTTCCTTTTGACTTATATATAAATGCTAGATTAACTAATAGTCTTCTGTAAAATTCTAACTCACCATCTACCAAGTTTTTACCGATAGATGATCCATTGTAAACTGATTTAGAAGAATTATATATTTGTTCTTCTAATGTTTTTTGATCAAATAAATTAATAGTATTTAAACCTAATGTATTAGCAAGATTTTTAAGAAAAACATCCGGGATATTGCTTATTGAGTCATATGACACATTTCTCATGTATGCAATGTTATCAATAAACGATTTTACTTTATCAAAGCTTTGGCCATAAAGTTGAAATATTTTATCAATCTTTTGGTCTTCGGTGTCAAATTCAAATAATTGTGGTGCAACTAAAAACCTGGTAACTAAATTTGATTTATATTCATCAATTTCTGTTGCTAAGTCGTTTAACTTAGTTATATATTCATCAAATTTTAAACCGGTGGTTTGTGGGTTCCATCCATCTTTCGAAACAGGCCATTCTACTAAAACATAAATTAAATCTGTTTTTGTTTCGTCTAAACTAGTTCTAGGAACTTTAAACGACGCTTGAAATATAGGAAATGTTTCTCTATTTAATAATGTTTGTTCTAAGTCGTCCAAACCAAGATAAAATTCTTCAACAATAGAATTGTTTGGTCTAATTATATAACTTGTTGAATATGTTGAACCAGTAAATGGCTTTCCATAAACTTCCAATGAAACAACATTATTAGATGTTGGTTCTGTATATTTTGATATGTTATATGTTTTATCACCAATGGCGATACTATATTTGTTGTATGATGAAAATAGATTTCTAATTTCATTATCTACTGAAAGTAAATCGTTTGCAACCGGTTCAGATAAAACTATATCAAATGGGTTAAAGAATTTACTTGACTTAATATTAAATGTTGTTTTATCTGTTGTTGGATTATAAACAATATTTTCAGCAGAATAATCTGAAGTAGATGATAAACCTTCAGAATTGACATAAATTGCAGCTGGATAATTTTTAAGAATTCTACCAACTGAAACTCTAATTCTTTCTCTTAGTGAACCAAATAGTGATTTAGATCCTTCTGTTTTGTCTGAATTAAATCTTATTGGTCTCTTTTCTCCATTAGATTGTCTGACTGTTGTTGGGACATCATTTTCTATCTTAAGATCCTCTAAGGTAAGAAAATCAGAAAATGGTGCTGTTTTAAAGCTCTTTGTGTCTTTTTCAGGGATGACCCTATCTAAAGCAAAGTTTGAGTTAGTTAATTGACTAGTACCGTCAGTAATTTGTCTTCCAACAATACTGTCGCTAAAAGTTTCGAAACCACTAGCAGCCTGACTTGGTACTTTTCTTGTTGCCATTATTCGGTAATATCGTCAAAGTTTAATGTTTGGTCTATATCAGTTTTCTCTTCGCGAATCTCATAAAGAGTTTCGTTAAGATCATCTTTAACCTCATAAAGATTGAACTGTTTATAAATCGCGTTATTATTGTTCTTGTCATAAATTGTGTAAATACCAGAATTTAACGCCTTACTTTGATTACCATAAAGTGCGTGTGCAAGTGTTGATGCATCATGCTCAACCATTTCAACCTCAACGGTAGTTGGGTTAAAATAACTGTTGGTTAAAATAATATTTTGTGATGGTTCCCCAATAAATGGTGTTACATTTGGTCTATTGCTAGGTGCAGAAGACGGTGTAAGTGTTAAGAACACTAAATTGGTTGGCGCATCTGAATATCTATATCTAATCGCTTTTTGGGTACTATTTGTTAAATTTGTTGTAACTGGTTCACAATAAAATGATGAAGTCACTACTCTGTAAAAATTAGGAACTTTTTGTGAATTTGACTTGTCAATATATTCTATTCTATAACCAACAAGACCTTGTGGAACAAACTTGTTTCTATCGTCTGTACCAACATTACCTAAATCAATAACCAATCCTCTAACAGATGGTAGTGATGCTAAAACACCACAATCAGTAATTTCCGTTCTAATTTGTTTTGGTCTAAGGTGTAAAGTGTAGATACCTAAGTCACTAAATGTGTCACTATTTAGTCTAAGATTATATAAACCGCCTAAAATTTCGGTATCGGATGTTCCTCCCGTTTCTGAATTATGAAAAACCGGGGTCAGAATATCAGATGAATCCAACTTTGTTAGTGTCGGTTCTGTTGTTGATGCTCTATTTTCCACATAATGAAGTATGATTTCTACATCTTCTGGGGATACATCTGCTGGTCTTATTGTTCCGTAACTTCCTACTGCCATGTTCTTTTATTTATAAATACAATTTTATTGTTTTTTCACCAAGAAAAATCCATTTCCATAGATATCTAATTCTCCTATATTATCTATTTCACCTAATCTTAAGTTAAATTCAGATACTCCCATTTTTCCTCTCTCAACAAAAATGTCAGAATAAACAACAGGTTCTGAAATAAAACCAAGATAATGTTCATTTCTAGTTAATTTTTTTGTGAATTGAGTTTCTGATGTAAATGTTGAAGTATTACCAGTAATATACGTTGTTCCATCAGATAAATCAAGATATGTTAAGTCATCGATTATGTATTTATCACAATTAAACACCGAACCCTCAATAGTTACTGTTGTTCCTGTTACACCACTATATGTGTTACCACCATATAATTTTTTTTCAATTTTTCTACTTTTTCCCAGAGCTAAAAATGTTGTGGTTCCAGTAAAAGTATTTCCAGAATAATCATATATGTTACTATAATTTTGTGTTCTACCAGATTGTAAATAATCATCCGAGGTATTAAAATATGGTAATGTTGAGCCGGTATATGTAAATGCTGCTAAATCTGTTGGTGTGTTAGTGGTTAATGGTAATTTGATGTCTTTTGTGATCGTCTCAGTCTTCCATGGTGCCACCATTTTTATTGATACACTCTTTACCCCAGATGTTGAGTAAGTCTTTGTTAACCCACTTAAAATGTCTATCGGCTGTACTGGTGAACCATCACCCCAATTAATTGTGAATGTTGCATCAACAATTCTTTTTAGTTTTATATTGCTAGCCGAATTGTATACTGTTAAGGTGTTTCCGGTATTTGCTGAATAAACAAAATTACAAAGTTGTTCAGTTTGTTCAATATCACCATCAAATCCAACCATTACTCCCATTTCATCAGCTTTTGCATCTAAATTAATTAGTAGGTTATAATTTGGATATGGAGATTCTGTAACGTTGATTTGGCCAGCCATACTAATGTGAAACTGACAATTATAATATAATGTAGATGGGGCATTTTGTGGTACCACAAAAGTTATCACACCATTACTTGTTCCGTTATTTGTAACGCCTGAATTATATTGGTTACTTGTACCTATACTGCTAGCCGTTTTAATCCAAAATGGATGCCCACTCGCATTTATATTAAATGTGTATGTTTCTCCTTTAACTAAAGATAGTGTTGGGTTTGAATTTCCATTTATTAAGTAATTTCCACTACCATTATTCGTTACATTAAATGTTGTAACACGCGCACTTTTATCTACACCCAAAAAACCCCAAGTCGTTCCATTCCATTTATAATATCCCTTAATTAATGGTAATGTTTCGTTTGTATTATATACAACATCACTAACAGCTGGCCCAATATATGTGGTGCCAGTCCAAGGTATAATATTGTTTTTCTCATCTTTCCAATTCTTACTGGTTAATGATATTAACGATACACTTAAAATATTTTTTCTTAAAATTTCGTATTTTAACTTTTTCATTTTATTGTTTTATTGCATATCCACCACTAAAATCACAATTATTACCAAGACCTCTCGTTATTACATATGTGTGTTCTGGTCTTTTAAAAACCACTCTATAATATACATTCTCTTCTGGATTTGTACTAAGATTTGGATTCATCTCATAAAAATTAATTGGATTTGAATTTACTCCAACCCTAGTTCCGTCTATCAATCCTGAATTATTGATTGTTAAATCTCTATTTAAAAATCTAATAATAGTCCCATCTTCAGCATTAAAGAATCTAGCTGTCATAAAAAAAGTTGTACCAGTATATACTGTATTGTCCGGAAACCAGAACAAATACATATTTTCCGTATTTCTGTAGTTGTTTCCGTTGAATACTGGAATAAAGATCCTATCCTTTATATTATTATCAAAAACTTTTTGGCCAAGAGGAATAGATAGATTTTTAGCAAAAACTAATTTTTGTGTTTCTCTATATGGTGTTGTATAAAATTCCAATCTAAAAAAACTGTTGACGGTGTGTTTTAATAATTTAGCATTTTCTTGTGGACTAATACCAACATAATTGTAATCTAACCCATTAGCATATGTGTTACTATTATTAAGAAAATAGAAATAAAACCATATATCACATTGTAATGTGTTTATGCTTGATAGTGACACATTATATGGTTCATGAATATATCTAATAGTTTCATAGTTCTCAGATGGGTTGATAATACTTTTTAGTAACGCATCTTGTGTGTCAGCAAAATTCTCTTCCCACCCAGCATTCGTTCTGAATTCTGTTTCTGGATTGAATACCAAAGATTGATCAATATTTTTATGTACTATTTTCATTCTAACAATTTATGTTACCAAATCCTTTAAATCCATCCGATTTATTATTGTACTCTCTTTCATTACCAAAATAGAAATTTATATCTGTTTTAACATAATGTTGGTTGTTTACAAACGGATAGTCTGTTCCATTACCATTTTCATCTATGTAACCATGATCAAACACATCTCTCCATTTCCATAATCCTTCATTTGGAAAATATCTAGCATTATCTGGAAGATCAGCAATATTTGTTGTACTAGATGTTTCTATATACCCAGATAGTTGTCTAAGTTTAATTCTGTTATGTGGGTAATAATATAACCCCATTTTATTTGTTGATGTACTACCAGTGAACCCAGTAACTGTTTGGGCTTGTTCGTGATTAAATATATTTGTTGGTATCTCTAATTTATGTATAGATTCAGAAATAATTCTTTCTTTTAATTCACTTGGGTTATATTCAACAAACGCACCGGTTAGTATTGAACCAACGTTTAGTGGATTTCCAGAATAAAATGTTGTACCGCTAACTGTCCATCCACTTTTTGTTATTGATGGATCAGTTATTCCTGTGGTTTGAGCAAAATGATCGTCAATCCAATTATTATGTAAATGAAATTTATATCCATTCTTTGGTGGGTATTCAAAATATCCAGAACCATTTCTGAATATGGTTGTTACATAAACATCGCTTGGAGTGTAACCTAAGTTATTTGTTAATCCTGTTAAAATAAAATAATCTTTAAAATCAAATATTAAAGATTCCATTCTATTTCTTTCAACTAGTAAATCGTTGTATCCATCAAAACTTTCAAATAATAATTTTTTTTCTTCTTCAAAAATTGTACTTTCAAAACCAGCTTTATCTAGTATATAATCAGTTGATTTAGTTAGTGTTTTATGTTTATGAACATAGTATGTTGATGTGGTTCCGGTTAGGTTTCTATCATCAATACATCTTTTAATTGTTATAACACCAGATAACGTAACACCACTAAACCCAGCTTTATTTAAATTTATAACATAATTTTCAGAATCAAATTTATCATCACCTAGGCTTGAAACAGAATATGTTTTTCCGCTAATGACAACAAACTCACCGTTATTAATGCCATGTTTAACTGGTGATATTAATTTATAATAACCTGTTTTACTTTCTACTCTGCATGGAATACCATCTCCACTAACAAATGTTTTAATATTTGTTCCTTCAACCTTAGTTGCTCCACTCAATGTGTATTTCATTGGGAAATTAGTGTCACCAGAATAAACATAACTCAAATATAAATTCCAATTATGATATGGTGCGTTCATATTAGAAATATATTGGTGTTTATTTATGGGTCTTGTTGGTACTGTGATCGATGGATTATATGTACCATATGTTGCGCCACTAACTACAGGTATATCAATATCTTGTCTATATGTGTCCCTTCTAATAAATGCAAATTCATCATATGGTAAGTAACCACTCCAATCATTATTTGTTCCACCATCACCATGTAAATAAAGATAATCTTGTAGGTTTGGATAAACCGCTTCACCTCTATACATGTTTCTAAAAACCATCTTTATCTTACCATATATTTTGTAATTCTTACTTTCATTTCTTTCGTCAGAAAATAATTGTTCTAAATCTAATATAATACTTCTATCACCTTCTCTTAGTAATTCTTCAGTCGTTTCTAAACCAACACGAATTGATTCATCTTGAATTGGCGCTTTATTATAACGTTTCTCTGGTAATATGATTTCTTTTTTTTCCATTATTCTCCTGATGTAAACGCACCCTTAGGTCCGTAATATTTTATAAACTTATCATAAGACGAACTTCCAGGTCTTAATCCAAAATAGAAGTGGAATGGTGTTGATAATACTTGTTTATTTCCAGAATAGTTATTAGCTGTTTGGAAAATAAATGTTTCATTGTTGTCTTTTACATATGGTATAGCACTTGACCAAGCGCCGCTAACCATAACATATATGTTACCAGTTATTGGATTCTTAGTTGTGCCAGATATTACATTTAACCAAAGATCACCATCAACATATCTTGTTGGATTAGATGGTGTTTGTCCACTAACAATCACTTCAAATCTTTCTAACATGTCTGGATAGTTTCCAACAAATGAAATAGTGTTATGTGTTTTAGTCATTGGTTTAATTAAGTATTCTTCTTCACCATCAGCCATTAGATAATTTGTTGTTGTGTTGGTTGTGTTGGATACTGAAACCATTCTTTGTAATTTCTGAACACCAATTGATGTTCTATCCCATAATTGATCATCATCAGCACCAAATCCTTCACCTTTTTTATCCCATAAGAAGAAAGGAACTTTTTGTGTATAATCACCAAGCCTATTGTTTAAACAGTATCTAACTAACGTTCCATTTAAATCTAATTTAAAATCAATTGGTGTTGGACCCCAACTAGAACCATTTTTAAAATATGCCATAGTTGTTACATCTTCTGGATCTAAGAATTCACCATTGAACATAAAGTAATGTGGTGTATCTAAATCAAATGCTTCAATACCAGCCTCGCAATTTATTGATATTAATTGCAACGCATCACCATCCATTACATTACCAAAACTATATCCAGCATTAGTAAAGAAAGTACCCACATCCGCTTTTGCTGCAGAAACGTCCATTCTATAGTTAATAACATGTTCAATAACATTGCCTGGATCTTGATATGATGTTGCTGTTAAATCTCTAATAACAGAACAGTTTGGATCTACCATAGGATCAAAACATATTTCATCAAAGAATTCATCTCTTACTCCAACATCATATAGTGTTGTTGGGTGTAAAATTTCTTTATAACCAGAATATGATTGGCCAATGAATGTTTGTGTTGTTGGGTTATATGGTGTGCTTCTATAATAGAACTTTTGATCTAACACATTAAAGAAAACCAACTCTCTAGGATATTTTGAACCTCTTTGATTTAAATCAAATACACCAATATCATCCCATTTAATTCTATAATCAAATTTAAAGAAATATAATAACCCATGTAACCAGTTATCAATATATGAATAGTTAGTTATACCGCCACAGAAAAATAAACCAACACGTTTTCTTCTATACCACTCTTGTATTAAATTAGCGTTTTTAGAACCACCTTCAACAACAGGAATAACGGTCATTACACCGTCTCTAATTTCAGAATATCCAGATTTTGTTTTTCTATCATAATATACGTTACCAAGTTTTGACCAAATTCTTAATCTAGGTAAACGACCAGCACCGCTAGAACCAATAACATCAGCCAATATTGTATACGTTGACCCTGGTTTAGTTACTGCTTCAACATAACCCGCAGGATATGATGGTGGATTTAATGGTATATATCTATCACCATACGTGTTACCAGTTGACCAAATATAAGCTTGAGAAATTGTTTCGTCATATGCTTTATCATATTTTAAACAACCTTCTTCAATATTGTATCCGGTGGCAACACTGTTTGGATCAATTTTTGGTTTAGTTCTATCATATATTCTAAATGTAACGTAGGTACCTCTATCCGCATAATTACCAGCGCCGTTTTTACCTCCACTATAACCTTCGTAGTTAAAACCAGAAAGTTCAGCCCAACTAGCATGATTTAAAATTAAACCATCAATAATCCTAGTTGAATATTGGCCAACAACATTTACTAAATTAGTTACATATGTTACTCCATAATTACCATCACCTGTTGCCCAAGAATCTAAACTACCTTGGTCTATTGTGATTTGTGAAAATTGTATAATATCTCCTGCCGCAGGATTGGTACTAAACGATGCTGTAAAATCACTTAACGAAACTGATTTTGTTAATGTGTCACCGCTCGCTGAAGAATATGGTAATATTGTATCATCAACTGTTGATACTGCTTCAGCAACAAATCTAGAAGTATTTGGGTCACCAGCTATCGGTGTAATTGTATATGTATGTAAGCTGTTTAAAATTGTTCTTGTTGCTGAATTAGTGCTTCCAGTTAATGTAAATGTGTTTCCACTCATGAACGGATCTGTTGCATCATAATCCCTCGCTCTAGCTCCGGAAGTAACTTTTGATGTGTTTTCGTTTGTGCTCATGTTGAATGAGTATGGTAGAACATACACTCTAGAATTGCCAGCTCCGACACCAATAACTTTTAATGTAATTTCACCAATAGAACAATAAGTACTAGATAACGAAGCGCCTAATGTTGCGGCTTCATCATCTGTTGTACATTCTTCACAATCTGGATATGTTGTTAATGATAATGTTTGTGATCCAGTAACTTGTAACTTATGTGCAATATCTTGGAATTGTTCACCAATCTTAGCAAATGGCCTCCAGTTAAATGGCCAACCAAAATATATTGCATATAATGCTTTACCAACTGTCATGAAGAATCTTCCTAACAATTCAAAAACAAAATTAAATATTAACGCAGTAATAAATTGTAAAAACAATAATACTTGTGAAACTAATAATGCAAATTTTGCTCTGTTTCTAAAAGCAAAGTTTGTTGGTAAATAATTTGCTGTTCCGGTACAATCATCCTCAACGTTTGGTCTAATTTCTTTTATACCTAAAAAAGCATCTCTCCTTGTTAGCCCAAATAAACTTTCAATTGATGAAACTTCATAATGTGAACCCTGGAAAGAAGATGGTGTATATACTTTACCATAGATAAATTTATAAAAATAATCTTCTGGTATGTTATTATTATTTGTGCCTAGAATTAAATCTTTTTTATGATTTCTTTCTGCTGTTGTTAATGATTCTAAAGTAACACCGGTTGGTACAGCTAATTTAATATAATCCTCAAATACATTAGAAAATACATATGATGATAATATTGCTTCACTATATTCACTTGCACCACCACCAGAATATTTATTGAACTCCCTGATATTGGGTACTAGATATACCGCGGATGTTGTTCCTTTTGTTCCACCTTCTGAAGAATCACTTAATGACATTTTGAATCTTGAAATAGCAGATGTTGCAATACCTTTATTAGGGTCATTTGTTATTTCTTGTTCACCAAACTCATTGGTATACATATAATCAAGATTCATTTGAACGACAGCCATAGATGCACCGTCATCTTCAATAATACCTGGACTAAAATATTCTAATTCTGGATATAGTGTAACACCATCAGATGCTTTAACTTTTTTACCTGTAAATCTAACACCCTCAATCTTACCGTCGCTAGTTTGTAGGTTACATTTGTATCCACTTTTTCTTCTGATAACACCACTTCTTTTTACCGCATCATCATTTGAATCTGTAACTGTTGAAACTAACACTAACGATACTGGGTCAACTTTAATTCCATAATTAGATAAATCAAAGTCTGTTCTTGTTATACCAATTTGGCACAAATCAACATTACCCCAAAATGGTGCAATATCAACAGTTTGATTAAACGAAACTATTTGTGGTAAACCATCTAAATCTGTATCTGATTTAAATTTAAAAAATCTATCGAATTTATTCTCATCTTCACCTTGTCTTATGAAATCAAAAGGTCTTAGTGAAAAACAACCCATATCTGATAAATCAACATCAACATGTAATTGTTGTTCACCTAATGGAACACCCCAAATCATAAAATCACCAGAAGAATTGGTTTTAACTGTATATCTGTAATATTTTTCAAATACCTCAAGGTATTCTTCTCTACTTAATATCTCTGTTTGATCGAAAAATGTACCCGTTGGGGTGTGTCCTCCATGTTGTTTTCTAGACGGTAATAAATTGTAACGGTATCCGTCTGTGTTTTTATCGTTTGATAATTTGTATGGATATAATGCAGATACAACCGGATCTAACTCATCTGTATCAGTTAAGGGTACTAATATGGATACCCTAGCGTTTGGAACACCTAAGCCATTGTTTACTGTAATTCTACCGCAAACAACCCCATAATCAGCACATAAAGATGTATAAGCGTCTTGCTGTGTGAACTTTAAGGAAAGGATCTCTAATAGGTCATAATCCTGTTTAAGTTCAACAACAACCTTTTTATCCGTCTGTAATTGGGTATTAATTCTGTGCTTCTGAATCATATTAACTATAAATAGAAACTCATCTGTTTTCCATTAAGAAAAAGATAAGCAAAAAATGTGTTAATATGTAGTCGTTCCTAAGGTTATAACTCTAATTTGTATATCTTTTTGTGGGAATCTAATTTGAAATATTTGATTTGACTTCATATATACTGTCATATTACTTTGAGAAATTTCTTTAGTAACAGCATCTTTGTAGCTTTGGCTAACCTGAGATGATGAATATTCTCCACCAATTTTATTATAAACCCTTACTTCAATAACGTTAACAACGCCAGGAACATTATTTACTTCTTTCATTAATTCACCAACAAATAATGGATCTCCCATTTTTCTTTTATCAATTGAAAAATATGTTGTTGTGGCACCAATAACCTCTCTAAGAACTTCTGTCTGATTCTGATTCTTGTCCAAAAGTATATCTATTTGTAATCCTAAGTCAATCACCTCACCACTTACAATATCAATGTAATCATTAATCATTCTAAATTCAGACAAATAAGAAACAATGTTTTGTTTTAAAGTATTAGATACCACATCTGTTAAATTACCATTTTCATCATATGATAATAGTTTGATTCTCACTTTGTTATCTTCTTCCATTACATTTACTTTGGCTGGTGCTCCAAATGTTGATGGCATGGTTTCAATCATAGATTTATAATCATTTAATGTTACTGCTCTATTTTGAGCGGCAAAATTATAAGCTATCATTCCCCTAAGTTCTTCTAATACCGGTTGATCTGATCCACCAACAGCTGGCGTTATATTTGTAACAACCAAGGATTGAAGAACTTGTTCGTTTACAACCTGATTTGGGCCATTTATACTAAAATCAATGTTCTCTATGTTATTAATAACACCAACCCCTAGATTACTTTCTTTACCCCCGCCAATTCGATATTTGATAAACAATGTTGTGTCTTGTTTTGGTATTGCACCTAATGACATGTTATTCAAATATGTGGACAAATTAACTTTTAAGTTGTTTGTTATATAATTGTCTAAGTTGTCTAATGGATCTACATTACCTGAACCAAAAGTTAAAAAGAAATAACCTTCTGGTGTATATTCGGTAATAAACTTGTTATTAACTTTAACATATTCACCGGCTTTAAAATTCTTTTTATCAGAATTGGCTGTTTTACTAGGAACGAAAACTTTATCCTGTACTAGAGATTGTACTTCATACCATTTATTTTGTTCTGTAATGAATTCACTACTTGTTGGGTTACCAGCAAATGATGTACCTTCTTTATGAATAATTGTTGTAACACCAAGAACGTTTTTCTCTGGTAAAAATATCTTCATAAAAGGTTTTTGATCTCTTTGATTAATTGCTTTTCTGAATATTTTAGTAACTCCGTTAACTACTGGTTCTCTCTTTGTAATAGTATATGAAATTAATTTATTGTTATTATCAAAGTTTGGAATTTTTAGCCTATTTGTTTCGCCCTTTTCATTGAATGGGTTTGAAAAGTCAATATCAGAAATTGTTTCAAATATTTGACCGCCTCCAGAAACCTGGGCTCCAGCTCTTAAAATCCCTTCATATCTTTCATCGTCCTTATCACCCTTTGCTGGCACATTTATGCTGAAATCACATAATGCAACCGAAGGTCTAGATCCTGGAATTCTAATTCCGTAAGTTTTAGCTATATGAAATAAAGACTGCTTTTGTTGTGCAAAATCAAGCATAGTTTCTTGCCAAACCCTATCAATATGAAAATGAAGGTTATCTGCAATCGCAGCATTTAAATCCAATAATACTGAATATATTGACGCGTCATTAGTATTCTGAATTAAATCAGGGTAATACTCTTTTGTGAAGTTTACTAGGTCCTGTCTTAAACCAGCAAAGTCTCTATTGGTATATGCTATTTTTTTGCTCATATTAGATGTTAATAATTACGAAGTCTGAACTAGAGAAAGCCCCGTTATTTGTTGTATAATCAATCCTTATTTTGGCTGTATATGGTTTTGAAGACGAATCACTAACTCTAAATAATCTAATGTCCTCATCTTCACTAATACTAGATTCTTCTGTTGGATCTAATTCCGGATTTGTTATTTTTATTGAGTTTATTTCTAAATTAGGGATATACGTTTTAATGCTTTCTCTAATCTCATCTTCAATGCTATTATATGTAACTATATCATTCATATCAAATATGTAATCATACAATCTTGTTCCAAAATCAGGTAGAAAATATCTACTACCCTTTCTGGTCAATAACAAATGAATCAAGTTAGCACGAATTTCTTCGTCTCTTGTTAGGGTCATTCTAGCATAGTCACCTAGTGTACTATCTCTAAACGGAAAGTCTAATCCATACCTTGTAGCCATAACAATAAATATAAACAATACTAAAATGAATATAAATAAAAAATTCGCGACACTTTAATTTAAAAAATGTCGCGAAAATGCTATTAAGTCCAAAATATTGACGCGATAAACGCCCTTAAGTCATATTATGACCCACATCCTTCGCACTCAAATGGCGAGTCCGTTGGCCTCTCATTAGTCATTACAACTTCAGGTGTTTCCTCACTTATTATCGATTTTTGAGTTGTTTGGTATGCTACTGATGGTAATTGAGTTTCTGTAGGTTTTGCTGCAGCCGTATCGATACCCAATCCTTTAATGGCATCAACTGCCGATCTAGTTCTTAAATAATACATACCAGTTTTTAACCCAAGTTTCCAACCAAATAAATGTGCGGCTAATAACTTTGGTTTCGTTGCGTTATCTATAAATAAATTCAACGATTGAGATTGATCGATAAACACGCTTCTGTTCGCTGCCATTTGTAAAATCCTCTTTTGTGACATTTCCCAAACAGTCTTATATATTTCTTTTATTTGCACCGGAATTTCTGGTATGTTTTGAATTGATCCATTTTCCATGATCAACTTTCTTTTAAGTTCATCGTCCCACAAACCAAGAGTTAATAATTCATTAACCAAATGTTTGTTTACAACAATAAACTCACCACCCAATGTTCTTCTTGAATACATATTAGTTGTAAACGGTTCGAACGCTTCGTTGTTACCTAAAATTTGCGCTGTTGATGCGGTTGGCATTGGGGCAATCAATAAAGAATTCCTAACACCATTATTAACAACCTCTTTTCTTAATTTTTTCCAATCCCATCTACCAGATAAATCCTTATCTTTCAATCCCCACATTTCAAATTGGAAAACACCTTTTTCAATTGGTGATCCCACAATAGACTCATATGGACCATATTTTTTTGCTAAATCATTTGATGATGTCATTGCAGCAAAATAGATTGTTTCAAATATATCTGTCTGTAAAATATCAGCTTCTTCGCTTTCAAATGGTAAACTTAACATACAAAACACATCCGCTAATCCTTGAACACCCAAACCAATTGGCCTATGTTTAAAGTTAGATTTTTTTGTTTCTTCTGTCGGATAGAAATTTAAATTAATAACATTGTTTAAGTTTTTTACAACTTGATATGTGTATTCATATAACATATCATGGCTAAATTCACCATTAACAATATATTTTGGTAAAGCAATTGACGCTAAATTACAAACAGCCTGTTCAGTTGGTGAACTATATTCAATAATTTCAGTACATAAATTTGAAGATTTAATTGTACCAAGATTTTTTTGATTTGATTTATAGTTTGCGGCATCTTTATATAACATGTAAGGTGTTCCCGTTTCAATTTGAGCGGTAAGAATAGCATCCATTAATTTTCTTGCTTTGATAACCTTTCTTGCTTTACCTTCTTTCTCATATTTTTCATATAAATCTGTGAAATTCTGTGTGGACAATGTTGGGTCATCATAAACATCTGATAATCCTGGAGCTTCGTCCGGTGAAAATAATGACCAATCGCCATCTTCCTCAACACGTTTCATAAATAAATTTGGAGTCCACATAGCCAAAAATAAATCTCTAGCTCTCATTTCTTCCTTACCATGATTTTTTCTTAAATCAATAAATTCAAAAACATCAGCATGCCATGGTTCAAGATATATTGCAAATGAACCTTTACGTTTTCCTCCTTGGTTAATCCAACGAGCAACTTCGTTATAAGTCTTCATCATTGGTAATAAACCGTCAGACTGTCCGCCAGTTCCTTTAATATATGCACCTTTAGCTCTAACATCATGTACGTGTAATCCGATGCCACCAGCCCATTTAGAAATCTTTGCAACGTCTTTTATTGTATCAAACAATCCATCAATATCATCACCCTTGTTACCAATTAAAAAACAAGAAGACATTTGTGCTCTTTTAGTTCCTGCGTTAAATAACGTTGGTGTTGCATGAGTATAAAAATGTTGTGATAAATCATCATATATTCTAAGTGCCATTTGCACATCACCATCACAAATACCAACAGCAACTCGCATATAAAGATACTGTGGTCGTTCAACAACTCTGTCTGCAATCTTTAGTAGATAAGATCTTTCTAATGTCTTAAAACCAAAGTATTCAAAGTCAAAATCTCTATTAAAAACAATAGCACCATCAAGTACCTCTTTGTTCTCCATAACAAACTTGTAAACATTATCATCAATTAATGATGATTCTTTGCCGGTTTTTGGTTCAACAAATGAATGTAGTTCTTTTATTGCTTGAGAGAATTTCTTTGGTGTCGTTTTATGTAAATTAGTAACCGCTAATCTTCCCGCCAATTTTGCATAATCTGGATGTGTAGTTACCATAGCTGCAGCGGTTTCTGCTGCTAGCACATCTAATTCAGTTGTTGATATCCCATCATAAATCCCTGAAGTAACTTTTAATGTTATAAATGTTGGATCAACATAACTCATATTCAAATCCTCACAAATTGCACTAATTCTTCTAGTGATTTTGTCATATCGCATCTCTTCTAACGTACCGTCTCTCTTTAATACTTTCATTTTTATCTTCTATTATTTTTTTTTTAAAAATCAACATCACCAAATGCAGAATTTAAATCTTCTGATTCGCTTGTTTTATTTACACCAGCCTTCTGATATTCAGCAACTCTTTTTTCAAAAAAGTTTGTTTTACCCTGTAATGCAATGTTTTGCATAAAATCAAATGGGTTTTCTGAATTGTAAACTTTAGAACAACCTAAAGCAACTAACAATCTATCGGTAACAAATTCCAAGTATTGACTCATTAATTCAGAATTCATACCAATTAAACGAACTGGTAATGCTTCTAATATAAATTCCTTTTCAATCTCTAATGCACCACAAATAATCTCCTTAACTCTTTTTTCAGAAATCTTCTTTTCAATATGGTTATTAAATAAATGACAAGCATAATCACAATGCATACCTTCGTCACGAGAAATTAATTCATTAGAAAAAGTTAAACCAGGCATTAACCCACGTTTTTTTAACCAGAAGATTGAACAAAATGAGCCAGAAAAGAAGATACCTTCAACAGCAGCAAATGCTACTAGTCTATCAACAAAAGAGTCCGAGTTAATCCATTTGATAGCCCAATCTGCTTTTTTCTTAATTGCTGGTATGGTTTCAATAGCATTAAATAAATTATTTTGTTCTTCTTTATCTTTGATGTATGAATCGATCAATAATGAATATGTTTCACTGTGGATGTTTTCCATCATCATTTGGAACGAGTAAAAAAACTTCGCTTCAGTATATTGAACTTCATTAACAAAATTCATTGCTAAATTTTCGTTAACAATCCCGTCTGATGCAGCAAAGAAAGCTAATACATGTTTTATGAAATGTTGTTCATCTGCATTTAGTTTATTCTCCCAGTCATATACATCTTGTCCAAGATCAATTTCTTCTGCCGTCCAAAAACATGCCTCCTGTTGTTTAAATAATCTCCATAAATCATCATGCTGTATTGGGAAAAGAACAAAACGTCCTGGATTGTCCATTAAAATTTTTTCTGTCATATTTGTTTAGTTTTTAATTGTTGTTGTTGTTTTCTGTAAGAAATCTTGATAAACAGTACTTGTTCTGTTCCTTTTTTGTTCTTCTTTTTCTTCTTTATATCCAAGTAGGGTATTTTGATAATCTGTATCAATAGTTAAAAACTCGTTATTGAATTTACAATTATTAAAAATAACACCATCTTTACCAATTCTAGATTTTAACAATGTTAATGTTGCCAAGTTTTGTTCTTTTTGTTCAATTGTTTTACCAATAGATAATACAACGTGGCCAATTTGGGCTTTCTTAATTGAACCACCCATTTGATCTGTTGTTACAACTTCACTCTTGATAGACTCTCTATTACCTTGTGTTGCTGTCCAAATAGCCACATCAAATTCAGATGTCATAGATTCTAACTGTCTCATAATTGCACCATCTCCTTTCCATTCTTCATTGTAATTCGTCTTTTCTGGGGTGATACAATCAACATAATCCAAAGTTACTAAATCTATTCGAAATCCATCAGCTTGAAGCTTTCTTAATTTAGATTTTA